>QWCN01000034.1_pt1 | contig 175182 bp, 146 predicted proteins | sample 1972711 | NCBI WGS metagenome assembly QWCN01 (sample SAMN09866707, study PRJNA288562) | Human gut metagenome isolate term1_stool, whole genome shotgun sequencing... | isolation source: gut | host: Homo sapiens | place: USA: California | reverse complement strand
TTGAGCTGACCAATACTAATAAATCGAGGGCTTAACTATAATTTTTATTAAAAAGAATCCTAATAAAGTTTTCATCTATGTATTTTTGAGTGTGCTTTACACATTTATATAATTTTCTGGTGACAATGACATGGAGGAAATACCTGTTCCCATACCGAACACAGAAGTCAAGCTCCAATGTGCTGAAAATACTTGTGGGTTACCCTGCTGGGAAGATAAGTTGTTGCCAGTTTTTTTATTTGTAAATTAATATATTTATAAAAAAGAAGCTATAAATTAAAACTATAAAAATAATTTTAATTTATAACTTCTTTTTGTTATTTTATCTTTCATTAGATGTATCAAGTTTTGAAAAATATGATTCTAAACTATTTCCTACTTGTAATGGTTGCATATTAACTTGTGGAAAATATGTTTCTTTAGGTATAGAATAAGTTGAGATACCAGTAGATATATTTTGTAATTTAGAAATTATATTTTCACTTATACCACATGAACGTAAATATGGAATATAAGCAAAATTACTATGTGAATTTATAGATATATTATTCCAATCATATTTTCTTTTTGGATGTTTTGATAATTCATATATTTTTCCATTAGAGTCTCTTATGTAAATAGGCTCGTCAGGACTATATGCTCTTTGAAAAATTAAATGTGTATTTATAAGTGAAGTATCATTTTTTAAGGTAGGTGCAATTGAGTGTAATTGATTTTGAAGCACTTTTGAATTTTGTTCATCAAAAAAGATTGTATTTTCATCAGTAAAATTTGGATTTCTTAAATTCTTACCTAAATTACTATTTGATACGATTAAAGATTTTATTTTTTGCAAAAATCTTAAATCTTGTGTACTTAAATCTTGTTTTGAACGATTTTTTAGATCAAGGTGAGAATAAATCATATTTAAAAATGCTTCCATATTTGGGATTGTCATTGTTGCTAAATCTCTTACATTTGAATCAGGATGGGTTTCAGCAATATTTATAATTTCTGAATATAATTTTATATCATCCCATTCTAATAATTTATCTAAATCAATTTTATCAATACTTTTATCTTTAAAATCACTTATAAGAGTTTTTAAATCTGAGTCAAAATATTTTGATTTTGATTTAAAAGCATTAAAAAAAGCATTTATAGTTTTTTCATGTGCGAAAACTAGCGGGTCAGAATAAATTAAACGATAACCTTCTAATCTCTTTTCTAGTAGTTTTTCAATTACAAATAATTGTTTTTCATCATAAACATCAATTTTGTGTTTTGAATAACCTGAAGTTTTTACACTACCATCATTATTTTCAAGAGGTTTACCATTTGAGTCTAATTCCACAGAAATAGATTCATAATGTGAATAAGGTAAATGGATTGGTAAGCCAAAATATAAATAATCTCTTGAAACATAGTCACATCTATCAACATCAAAACTACTTTCATCATGTTCTTTAAAATTCATAATATGTTTATTATATAGATTATTTAATGTATCTGGAAGTTTAGGACTTATTTTTAATAATACATTTTGAATTTCTGAATCTTCTAACATTATACGTTTTCCTAAATCTTCATGTGCTCCTCTATAAGACAAAATTTCTTTTTCCATTAAATGTGATAAAGGTAAATGACCAATATCATGTCCTGCCATTTTTATTAAATCAGCTAATAAATAAAGTTTTAAATTATTTTCATCAATATATTTTCTCCAATTTGAATCTTGAAAATGATATAAAAATTCTTCTAATTTTCTATTATATACTCCTTTGGAATGTTCTAATCTGCTATGATAAATATTTGGATATATATCATTAGCAAGTGCTAATTGTGAAACTCTTCCTAAACGTTGCATGGCTTTAGTATTAAAAAAATTTGCTATTTGTTTTGGGTAGTAAATATATGGATCTGTATAATATGGTGCTAAAGAAATATCAACTTCTTTTTCTAAAATTACAGATTTATCAACTACATTGTTATTATCAAAAAGCCATCTATAAAAATCTTGTATTAAGTTTTCTTTTGTATCAATATCTTCTAAATTGATCATTTTTTTGCCCTCTATAAAAGTTTTGTTGATATTAATAAATCTCAACATTGAAAAATTTTACTCTCAAAAGTCATAAATGTCAATCAAATATTGTAAAATAATTTAAATGGTGATAAAATAAAATTGCCAAATTTTTTAGAAAAAAGGAGATTAAATATGTCAAAAGTAACATGGAAATCAGGAACATTTATATATCCATTACCAGCAGTAATGGTATCATGTGGTACAATGGAGGAATCTAATATTATAACTGTTGCATGGACTGGAATAATAAATACTGATCCCGCAATGTGTTATATTTCAGTCAGACCAACAAGACACTCATATGAAATGATAAAGAAAACAGGAGAATTTGTTATTAACTTAACAACAAAGGACTTAGCATATGCAACAGATTGGTGTGGTGTAAAAACAGGGGCAAAAGTAGATAAATTTAAAGAGATGAAATTAACAAAAGAAAAGGCAAATTTTGTTAATTGTCCAATGATAAAAGAAAGTCCAGTATCTGTTGAATGTAAAGTAAAAGAAATAAGAGAATTAGGGAGCCATCATATGTTTGTAGCTGAAATATTGGGGATAAATGCAGATGAAAAATATATAAATGAAAATGGAGCATTTGATATATCAAAATGTGATTTAATAGCATATTCAAATGGAAATTATTATTCTTTAGGAAAGAAAATTGGTAGATTTGGTTTTTCAGTGCAAAAAAAGAAAAAAACAGCAAAAAAATCAAGAAAAACAATTGACAAAAAGAGGAAAAAGTGATAAAATAGCCAAGCATATGTAATTTACATATGTTCACATCGTTTAAAAAAGTAAAGGTTAAAAAAGTCGGAGGTGTATTGAAATGGCAGCTAAAGGACCAAGAGAAAATATCATATTAGAATGTACAGAATGTAAAAATAGAAATTATATGACATCTAAAAATAAAAGAAATAATACTGATAGATTAGAATTAGTAAAATATTGTAAATTCTGCAAAAAACGTACAACACATAAAGAAACAAAATAGTATGAAGCTATTTTAAGGAGGAAATAAAATGGCTAAAAATGAAAATAAAAATGACAACAAAGTCAAAAAAAATTTTTTTAAAGATTTTAAGGCAGAATTAAAAAGAGTAATTTGGCCAACACCAAAACAATTGTTAAATAATACAACAGCAGTTGTAACAATTGTTATAATTACAGCAATTATAGTATTTGCTTTAGATGCAGTATTTGATTTGGGAAACAAGTATGGAATTAGTAAATTACAAAGTATTGTTAATGAAAAATATAATAATACAGAAAGTACAAATAGTACAGATAATAGTTCTACTGATAATAATACAGAAAGTACTGAGAATACTTCATCAACAGAAGAAAATACTAGCGAAAATTCTGATGAAACACCATCAACAGAAAATACAGATGGTGAATCTGGTAATGAAGAATAAGGAGGTCAATTATGTCTCAAAAAGATTATGATATGAAACCAAGATGGTATGTAGTTCATACATACTCAGGTTATGAAAACAAAGTAAAAACTGACCTTGAAAAAACTGTAAAAAATAGAGAACTAGAAGATTACTTCTTTGATATAGTTGTTCCAATGGAAGAACAAATTGAAATAAAAGATGGTAAGAAAAAAGCAAATTTAAGAAAAGTATTCCCTGCATATGTATTAGTAAAAATGATTGTTACTGAGGAAACTTGGTACATAGTAAGAAATACAAGAGGAGTAACAGGATTTGTTGGTTCTGGAACAGATCCAATTCCATTAACTGATGAAGAAATTAGAGCAATGGGATTTGATGAATCTACAATAAATGTTGACTATGAAGTAAATGATTCAGTAAAAATACTTCAAGGAGCATTTAAGGATTATATAGGAAATGTTCAATCAATAGATAAAGAAAAACACAGAGCAAAAGTCTTAATATCTATGTTTGGTAGAGAAACTCCAGTAGATGTTGATTTTGCACATATAGAAAGAGTAGATTAAAGGAGGCGAAAATTAGAAATGGCAGAGAAAGAAATTTCAAATATAATAAAATTACAAATAGAAGCAGCAAAAGCAACTCCAGCTCCACCAGTTGGACCAGCATTAGGAGGTAGTGGTGTAAACATCATGCAATTCGTAAAAGAATTTAATGATAGAACAGCAAACCAAGCAGGATTTATAATACCAGTAGTTATTACAGTATATAAAGATAAATCATTCTCATTTATAACAAAAGTTCCACCAGTTGCTGTATTAATTAAAAAAGCTATAAAAATTGAAAAAGGTTCTGGAAAACCAAATAAAGAAAAGGTTGCAAAAATAACAAAGGAACAAGTAAAAGCTATAGCTGAACAAAAAATGCCAGACTTAAATGCTGCATCATTAGAAGCAGCTATGAGTATGGTAGCTGGAACAGCAAGAGCTATGGGAGTAGTTGTTGTAGACTAGTTTAAAATATAAAAAAATATTGGGAGAGTACATAAAGTATTCGTTAAAACCAAAGGAGGAATAAAATGAAAATGTCAAAAAGATACGCAGAAAGCGTTAAGTTAGTAGAAGCTAACAAAGAATATGATATCAAAGAAGCATTAGATGTTATAGAAAAAATGCCAAAAACAAAATTTGATCAAACAGTTGAATTACATGTTAAATTAGGTGTAGATTCAAAGCATGCTGATCAACAAGTAAGAGGTACAGTAGTACTTCCAAATGGTACAGGTAAAACACAAAAAGTTTTAGTATTTGCTAAAGGACCTAAAGCTGAAGAAGCTGAAAAAGCAGGAGCAGATTTCGTAGGTGCTGAAGAATTAATTCCAAAGATTCAAAATGAAAACTGGTTCGATTATGATGTAGTAGTTGCAACACCAGACATGATGGGTGTAGTAGGAAGATTAGGAAAGGTATTAGGACCAAAAGGATTAATGCCAAATCCAAAATCAGGAACAGTTACAATGGATGTAACAAAAGCAATTAAAGAAATCAAATCAGGTAAAGTTGAATATAGATTAGATAAAACAAATATAATTCACTTAGGATTTGGTAAAGTTTCATTTGGAGCTGAAAAATTAGCAGAAAACTATGATGCTATAATGGGAGCTATTATTAAAGCAAAACCAGCAGCTGCAAAAGGACAATATATCAGAAGTGTATCTGTATCAACAACAATGGGACCTGGACTTTACATTAACCAAAAATAATATATATAATGCCATAGACAGTAGGCAATAAAATAAGTCCTACCGAGGTATAAGATTCGTGAAACGCAATCTCTATGCCTTGTGGTATAGAGATTGTTTTATAATTTATTTAAAAATTATATTTAATAGATTCTAGGAGGTGAAATTAATGGCAAGTGAAAAAATCATAAACCAAAAGAAAGAAGAAGTTGCAAATTTAGCTGCTAAAATGAAAGAAGCTAAAATAATACTTTTAACAGATTACAGAGGAATTAATGTAGCTGATGTAACAGAATTAAGATCAGAATTAAGAAAATCAGATTCTGAATACAAAGTTATAAAAAATAATATCATAAGAAGAGCTTTAGCTGAAAATGGAATTGAAGGTCTTGATGATTTATTAGAAGGACCAACAGCAGTTATTATGAATAATGAAGATTATTTAGAAGCTGCAAAAGCAATTTACAATTACAGTAAAGACAATGATTTCTATAAAATTAAAGGTGGAGTAATTGAAGGTAAAGTTATGACAGCTGAAGAAATAATAACTTTAGCAAAATTACCATCAAGAGAAACATTATTATCAATGCTTGCTGGTGCATTACTTGGAAATATATCAAAACTTGCAGTTGCACTTGGTGAAGTACAAAAACAAAAAGAAAATGCTTAGTTTTTATAAGTAAATTAAATAAGTTTTGCAAAACTTAAATTGCTAAAAAATAAAATGCGATTAAATCGCAAAAAATTATTAGGAGGATTTTAAAATGAGTAAAGAAGAAATAATAGAAGCAGTTAAAGCTATGACTGTTGTTGAATTATCAGAATTAGTAAAAGCTATAGAAGAAGAATTTGGAGTATCTGCAGTTGCAGCAGCAGCACCAGCAGCAGCTGGAGCAGCAGCAGCTGAAGAAAAAACATCATTCAATGTTGTATTAAAAGAAGCTGGAGATCAAAAAATTAAAGTTATCACAGCTGTTAAAAATGCATTAGGTTTAGGATTAAAAGATGCTAAAGATTTAGTAGATGGAGCACCTAAAACATTAAAAGAAAACGTTTCTAAAGCAGAAGCTGAAGAATTAAAAGCTAAATTAGAAGAAGTTGGAGCAGTTATTGAATTACAATAATTACTATAAAGAGTCTAAGAATATTCTTAGACTCTTTTCTTATATGGAAAAATCTTAAGAAATACTTTCTTTTTTTATAAAAGTATGATAGAATGATTAACGAAAATAAAATGGCATAAAATACATTATATATGGATAATTTTTATTAGAAAGGAAGAAAAGAAATGTCAGAAGCAAAATATAAAAGAGTTCTACTAAAATTAAGTGGAGAAGCATTAGCTGGAGATCAAAAAGTAGGAGTAAATCCAGAAGTTGTAGGAAAAATTTGTGATAAAATAAAAGAAGTAGTTGATATGGGAGTTCAAATTGCCATAGTAGTAGGCGGAGGAAATTTCTGGAGAGGAAGAAATGGGCTAGATATGGAAAGAACAACAGCAGATTATATGGGAATGCTTGCTACATCAATGAATGCATTAGCATTACAAGATGCACTTGAAGCAAGAGGAGTACATTCTAGAGTTCAAACTGCAATTGAAATGAGAGAAATTGCAGAACCATTTATACAAAGAAAAGCTGAAAAACATTTAAGTAGAGGAAGAGTAGTAATATTTGCATGTGGATCTGGTCATCCATATTTTACAACAGATACAGCAGCAGTATTAAGAGCAACAGAAATAAAAGCAGACATTATACTTTTAGGAAAAGCAATTGACGCAGTTTATTCTGCAGATCCAAAGATTCAACCAGATGCAATAAAGTTTGAGGAAATATCATATTTAGATGTTTTAAATAAAGACTTAAAAGTTATGGATTCAACAGCAACTGCAATGTGTAGAGATAATAATATTCCATTATTAGTATTTGGAATTGCAGATCCTGAAAACATTGTTAGAGCAGTAAAAGGAGAAAAAATTGGTACAATAGTATCATAAAATATATTTTTATAAAAAGAAGGGAAGATTTTATATGGATTATACAAATTTAAAAGAAAGAATGGAAAAATCAATAGGAGCATTTAAGGAGAAATTATCAGAAATTAGAGCTGGAAGAGCTAATCCAGCTATATTAAATAAAGTAAAAATAGATTATTATGGAACACCAACACCAATTAACCAAGTTGCGGGAGTTTCAGTTCCAGAAGCTAGATTAATAGTTATTCAACCATGGGATGTAAGTGTATTAAAAGATATAGAAAAAGCTATATTAGCATCAGATATTGGTTTAAATCCAAATAATGATGGAAAAGTAATAAGATTAGCATTTCCAGAATTAACAGAGGAAAGAAGAAAAGAATTAGCTAAAGAAATAAGAAAAATAGCAGAAGAAGCAAAAGTTGCAATAAGAGCTATAAGAAGAGATGGAATAGATGAAGCAAAAGCAAAACAAAAAAATAGTGAAATAACAGAAGATGAACTAAAATCAGCAGAAACAGAAATTCAAAAAATAACAGATAAATATATAGATGAAATTGATAAAATTTTAGCTGATAAAGAAAAAGAAATTATGAGTGTGTAAAATAAACCAATTTAAAAAGGAAAAATAAAAAATGAAATTTAATAAAGAAAATATGCCAAAATCTATAGCAATAATAATGGATGGAAATAGAAGATGGGCAAAAGCCCAAGGAAAACCTGTTAGTTTTGGACATAAAGAAGGAGCAAAAACTCTTGAAAAAATAGTAAGATATGCAAATAAAATTGGTTTAGAATATATAACTGTATATGCATTTTCAACAGAAAATTGGAAAAGAGCTGAAGATGAAGTAAAAACATTAATGTTACTACTTCAAGCTTATTTAGATGATTATGCTAAAAGAGCAGATTCAGAAAACATCAAAGTAAAAATTTTGGGGGACATAACAGCTCTTTCTAAAGGAATGCAAAAAAGTATAAGAGAATGTATGGAAAGAACCAAAAATAATACAGGTGTAACATTTAATATTGCTTTAAATTATGGTGGAAGAGATGAAATTGTAAAAGCTACAAGAAAAATAGCAGAACAGGTAAAACAAGGGAAAATAGATGTGGATGAAATAAATGAAAAAATGGTATCTGATAATCTTTATACAGCAGGCGAACCAGATCCAGATTTGGTTATAAGAACAAGTGGTGAAATTAGATTGAGTGGGTTTTTACCATGGCAATCTGTATATTCAGAATTATTATTTGTTAACAAAAACTGGCCAGATTTTACTGAGAATGACTTAGATGAAGCAATTATCGAATATCAAAAAAGAACAAGGAAATTTGGGGCGAATTAGTATGGAAAAAATTAAGAAAAAAATAGATATAAAGAGAATTACCTCAGCCTTACTTGGTTTTCCATTGGTTGTATTAGTTCTAACGCTTGGAAATAAATATGTAGTAGATGTATTTTTAGCTATTATTGCAGCAATTGCAATGCAAGAATATTTAAATGCAATATCAAAAGATTCAAAACCTATAAGATGGATCGGATATATTTCATGTATTCTAATTGGTTTAATACATATTGGACCAGAAAAGTTAGATTCATTAGTAATTGAAAATTTTAATATGTTAATAATACCAATTTTATTATTAATCTTATTTACTACAATAATAGTCACAGACATGAAAATCAATTTTAAAGATATTTCATATACTTTATTTGGAATTATATATGTAATAACTTGTATTTCATTTATAGCACAAATTAGAGGAATGGAAAATGGAAGATATTTAGTTTGGTTTGCTATAATAGCAGCATGGGGAACAGATACTTTTGCATATATAATAGGAAAAAGATTTGGAAAACATAAGTTTAGTGAGGTAAGTCCTAAAAAATCAATTGAGGGATGTATTGCTGGAATTGTAGGAGCAGTAATAATTGCTTTAATATATACATATGCTATAAATAGTATAAAAGGATTCGAATATTCATATATTTATATAACCATATTTACAATAATATTAAGTATAATTGGACAGATTGGAGATTTTGCAGCATCTAGTATAAAAAGATATGTTGATGTAAAAGATTATAGTAATTTGATACCAGGACATGGTGGAATGTTAGATAGAATAGATAGCTTAATGTTTTTAGCACCATTTGCATATGTATTTTTAACAATGATTTAATTGGAGGTAAAATTGATTAATTTTATAGTTAATGCATTAAAAATTATATTTTTATTAGGATTTTTGATATTTATTCATGAAGGTGGGCATTTTTGTGTTGCAAAATTGTGCAAGATAAAAGTAAAAGAATTTGCTATAGGATTTGGAAAAATAATATGGCAGAAACAAGGAAGAGAAACCAAATATACATTAAGATTAATACCATTAGGTGGTTTTTGCAGTATGGAAGGCGAAGATGAAGAATCAGATGATGATAGAGCATTTTCAAAAGCAAGTGTATGGAAAAGAATGGCAATAGTTTTAGCAGGACCTATTGTAAATATTGTTTTTGGATTAGTTGTATATTATATACTAGTTGCAAGTATTGGAATACAATTTGCAAATCCAGCAGATGATACAGTTATTAATAGATTAACATATAGTGGTAAAGCAACTGGAGAATTTATAATTGCAATTTTAGATAGTGTAAAAACATTATTTACAGGAGGAACATCTGTTGATCAAATGGTCGGAATTGTTGGGATTTCTGAAATAGTTGTTAAAACAGTAGGAATTGCTAATTATATAAATTTAATGGCTTTGATTTCGATATCATTGGGAATAACAAATTTATTACCAATACCAGCTTTAGATGGTGGAAAAATTTTGATATTGATTATAGAAATAATTAGAAGAAAACAAATGAAAATTGAAACAGAAGCAAAAATTCAAATGATAGGTTTTTCAATTTTACTTGCTCTATCATTGATTGTAACATATAATGATATTATAAGAATTCTATAAAAGAAAGAGTGTTGCAAATGAAAAAAAGAAATAGAAAACGAAAACTAACAAGAAGTCAAAAAGGAATATCATTGATTGCTTTAACAACAACAATATTAGTACTTGCAATAGTAACTTCAATTGTTGTATATAATTCTAAAAATAATATAATGATAAAACAATATAAAAAGTTAGAAAATGATATAGATGTTTTAAATAATAAAGTTGGAATGTATTATTTGAAAAATGGAGAATTGCCAATATGTATGAGAAGTGATCGAACTTATATAGAATATAATGATAATAGGACAGGAAAGGAACAAAAATATAATAAGTTTAAAGAAGATAAACATCAAAATGATAATGATAAGTATTTTATATTAGATTTAAATAAGATAGATGGAATTTCTTTGAATTATGGTGCTGATTTTTATAAAATAGATCAAGCTTATACAAACTTAGCGTATTGTCCTGATTTATATGTAATAAATCAACAAAGTCATAGGATTTATTATGTTAAAGGAATTGATATGGGCATAGAAAGAGCGGCTGACGGAAGTTTGAGTAATGGAAAAGTTTATTATACAGTTGGAGAAAATGTAGAAATACCTTTATATAAATCAATAAAGTATATAAAAGATCTTACAGATTTGAAAGAAGTAAGAAAAAATGTGAATGAAGGATCTCAAACATACAAAGATTGGATATTAATTCAAACACAAAATATTAAAATGAATGGAGAAGAGTGGAATGAGCCAATTGGAACAGATGCACATCCATTTGAGGGGGAATATAATGGCGCAGGATATGCTATAGAAAATTTTAAAATTAATTCTACTGTTTCTGGAGGTATTTTTGGAGTAAATAAAGGAACAATTCAAAATTTAGGAATTGAATCTGGAAAGATAGTAGCCAATGGAATATCTGGTGCGATTGTTTCTAAAAATGCTGGAGGTTCAATAATAAATTGTTATAATAAAGCAGATGCAGTATATAATATTACTAATATAGAATTTGGTGCATCTGCAGGAATATGTGGACAATCAACAGGAGGAATAATTAGTCAATGTTATAATAGTGGAACGATAACTGCAAATTTTAGTAAAAGATTTTCTGCTGTATGTGGAATAGTAGGGGTTGCATCTAATACCAGAATTGAGGAATGTTATAATATAGGAAATATAAGTGGAATAGCACAATATAGTTTGAGCCAAAATAAATGGAATGACGGAAATAATAGAGCTTGTGGAATTGCAGATGAAATTGATAATCAGTCCAAGATCATTAATTGCTATAATATGGGAAATATAACACTTACAACAAAAATTGCTGAAGATGTTTGCCCTGTTGCAGCAGGAATATTAGGACAAAATCAAGGTGGAAATGTAGAAAATTGTTATAATGTAGGAAATATAACAGTTAATGAAACTAGAACAGATATAAAGACAACTAGAAGAGCTGCTATATGTGGATGTAATTATTTGAATGGAAATGAGAGTAATTATATAAATTGCTATTATGTGTCAGAGACAACAGTAAATAGTTTAACAGCAGTTGGTTCAAATGGATATGATGGAAAAAATGGATATGCTCCAATAGTGGGAAATGCAAAAAAACCATCTGAATTAAGAAATTTAGCAAGTGTTTTAGGTGATGCATATAAAGAAGATAAAAATAGTAGTCTCAATTCGGGATATCCAATATTAACATGGCAACAATAAAAACAAAAATAGCAAGTAAAACTTGCTATTTTCTTTATTTTGTAGTAAAATAGAAACGACATTTTATAAATAATAATAAACTAAATATAACCAATAAAAAGAGAGGTAATTGAAATGTACAGAACACATAATTTAGGAGAACTTAGAATAGAAAATGTAAATCAAGAAGTAGAACTATCTGGATGGGTACAAAAAATACGTAATTTAGGTGGAATGATATTTATAGATTTAAGAGATCAATTTGGAATAACACAAATAGTAATAAATGATGAAAAAATGCAAGAACAAGTAAAAAATGTTCCAACAGAAAGTTGTATTCACATATGTGGTAAAGTTGTTGAAAGAAGTAGCAAAAATCCTAAAATGCCAACAGGAGATATAGAAGTTGTAGCAAATAAATTCGAGATATTAGGAAAATGCAAAAATGTATTGCCATTTGAAATAAATACAGACCAAGAAGTAAGAGAAGATTTAAGACTTGAATATAGATTTTTAGACCTAAGAAATGAAAAATTACACAATATAATTTTATTAAGATCAAAAATCTTAAAAACATTAAGAGATAAAATGGATGAATTAGGGTTTGCAGAAATACAAACACCAATACTTGCAAATTCATCACCAGAAGGAGCAAGAGACTTTTTAGTACCAAGTAGATTACATCCTGGAGAATTTTATGCATTACCACAAGCACCACAACAATTTAAACAATTATTAATGGTAAGTGGCTTTGATAAATATTTTCAAATAGCACCATGTTTTAGAGATGAAGATCCTCGTGCGGATAGAGCACCAGGAGAATTCTATCAATTAGATTTTGAAATGAGTTTTGCAACACAAGAAGATGTATTTAAAGTAGTAGAAGATGTTATACCATATACATTTAAAAAGTTCACAAACTGGAAAGTTGATGAAGGTCCATTTATACGTATTCCATATAGAGAAGCAATGGAAAAATACGGAATAGATAAACCAGATTTAAGAAATCCATTAATTATTCAAGATGTAACAAAAGTATTTGAAAATATAGAATTTAATGCATTTAAAGATAAAACAGTAAAAGCCATAGTTGTACCAGATGGTGCTGAGCAAGGAAGAAAATTCTTTGATAAGATGACAGAATTTGCTACAACAGATGAAGTTGGAGCAAAAGGATTAGCTTGGACTAAATTTGAAAAAGATGGAACAGTACAAGGGGGAATTGCTAAATTTATAACAGATGAAGCAAAAGCTAAATTAGAAAATGAATATGGAGTAAAAGCAGGAGACAGTATATTTTTTATAGCAGATGAATTCCATAAAGCACAAAAAATTGCAGGACTTGTAAGAATTGAGCTTGGAAAGAGATTAAACTTACTAGAAAAAGATACATATAGATTTTGTTTTATAGTAGATTTCCCAATGTATGAATTATCAGATGAAGGAACAATAGATTTCTGCCATAATCCATTCTCAATGCCACAAGGAGGATTAGATGCATTAGAATCAAAAGATCCATTAGATATATTGGCATATCAATTTGATTTAGTATGTAATGGATATGAAACAATGTCAGGAGCAGTAAGAAATCATGATCCAGAAATAATGGTTAAAGCATTTGAAATTGCAGGATATACAGAAGAAGATGTAAAAAATAGATTTGGGGCATTATATAATGCATTCCAATATGGAACACCTCCACATGCTGGAGCTGCACCTGGTGTAGATAGAATGGTAATGCTTATAGCAGATTCAACAAATATAAGAGAAGTTATAGCATTTCCTAAAAATAAAAAAGCGAGAGATTTATTAATGAGAGCACCATCAGTTGTTACAAAACAACAGTTAGATGATGTACATATTTCAATAAAAGAAGATTAAAAAAAGCACTGAACTTTAATTAGTTCAGTGTTATTTTTATTTATTCTTCCCAGAAAGATTTATAAGTTCTATATGCAGAGTAAATATCAAATTTACTTGTAACTTCATAAGGAGAATGCATTGAAAGTAGAGGAATACCACAATCTATTACATCTACACCTTTATTAGCTAATATATAAGCGATTGTACCACCGCCACCAACATCAACTTTTCCAAGTTCGGCAACTTGATATTTTATGTCATTTTTTTCTAAAACATTTCTTACCCATGCAACATATTCTGCATTAGCATCAGAAGCACCAGATTTTCCACGAGCACCAGTATATTTATTTAAACTGATACCTTTTCCTAAATATCCAGCATTGTGTCTGTCTGAAACACTAGCATATAATGGATCAAAACCTGCATCAACATCTGCAGAAAGCATTTTTGAGAAACAGAATACTTTATCTAATAGATTTGTTCTATTTTCACCTGTTTTATTTAATAATTCAGAAATGAAATAATCAAATACATGTGATTCCATACCTGTATTTCCCATACTTCCAATTTCCTCTTTGTCAGATAAAATGCAAATAGCTGTTGTTTTTACATTTTCAAGAGACATCATAGCTTTTAAAGATGTGTAAGCACAAACTTTATCATCTTGACCATAAGCAGCAACCATGCTACCATCAAAACCTAATGAACGAGCTTTAAATGCAGGAACAACTTCAAGTTCTGAACTTAATAAATCAGCTTCTGTAATATCATATTTTTGATTTAGGATGTTTAAAATATTTAATTTTACAGCTTCTGCTTCAGATTTATTTCCATAAGGAATATTTCCTAATAATAAATTTAAATCTTCACCATCTATTCCATTTTTTAATTTTTTCTCCATTTGATCTTGAGCTAAATGTGGTAATAAATCAGTAATTACAAATATAGGATCACTTTCATCTTCACCAATATTTACTAATATTTTTTCACCATTTGCTTTAGTAATAACACCATGAATACTTAATGGAATTGTTGTCCATTGATATTTTTTTATTCCACCATAATAGTGTGTTTTAAAATATGCAAAACCTGTATCTTCATAAAGTGGATTTGGTTTTAAGTCAAGTCTAGGTGAATCAATATGTGCTCCAACAATTTGAAGACCATTTTCTAATTTTTCTGTACCTATTACTGCTAAATACATACTTTTATCTCTATTTATATAATAAACTTTATCACCAGGTTTTAAAAATTCGCATTTTGTAATATCTCTAAAACCATTTTGTTCAGCCATTTCTTTTGCTGAAATTACAAATTCTCTTTCTATTTTTGCCTTGTTTAGGAAGTTCATGTATCCATTTGAAAAAGTATAAATAGCTTCTTTTTCTCTGTCATTAATTGAATTCCAACCAAGTTCTTTTTTGTTAAATAATTTTTCTTTTAATTCTTTTGCATTTTCTTCCATAATATATATTCCTTTCTTTTGAATTTTTTTAATCAAAGTTAGTATATCACTTTGAAACATATTTTTCCATAAAATTATCAAAATTATACCAAAAAATTATGTGATTAATTTATTTTTTATAAGACTTTAAATGTAAGTTTTGAATGAAATGACGAATGTGAATGAAGAAATTTTAGAAATTCTTTGCAATTTTATGGAAAGAGTTCACTTTAGTGGAAGGGTGCCATAAAATAAAGTAGAATTTCTTAAATTTCGTAATAAGCCGAGGAATGAAATAAAAAACTTACATTTAAAGTCTTTAATTATAATAGAATAGTTCATAATTCTATTATATGAAAATGATTAAAACTTGAATACAGAGCCTATAATTATAGAAAAAAGGAAGGAATGATGATAAAATGAGTTCATTATGGATAGAGACTACAAAAGACGAAATTCAAACAAGTTCATTAATAAAAGATGAAAAAACAGAAATATGTGTTATAGGAGCAGGACTATTTGGATTAACAACAGCCTATTATCTAAGCAAATATGGAAAGAAAGTTATTGTAATAGATAAAGATAAAATTGGTGAGAAAGTAAGTGGAAATACAACAGGAAAAATTACAAGTCAACATGAATTATTTTATAATTATTTAATTAATGATTACGGAGAAGAATATGCAAAAAAATATTTAGAAGCAAACGAAAAAGCAATCAAAAATATAAAAAGAATGGTTGATGAAGAACAAATAGATTGTGATTTTGAAATAAAACCTGCATATGTATTTGCTCAAAAAGAAGATGAAGTTTTAGATATAGAAAAAGAAGTAAATGCTGTAAACAAATTAGGCAAAAAAGCAGAATATGTAAATGAGATAAAATATTTTCCAATCCAAATAAAAGGAGCAATAAAATTTGAAAATCAAGCACAATTTCATCCTAGAAAATATATGTTAGGACTATGCAAATCTATATTAACCCAAAATAAAATATATGAGAACACAACAGCATTAGAAGTTGAAAGAAGCGGTAATAATTACATTATTCATACAGATAAAGGTGATATAGAAACAGAAAAAATTGTAATTGCAACACATTATCCAATATTAAATATGCCAGGATTTTATTTTACCAAAATGTATCAATCAACATCATATGTAATTGCAATAGAAGCAAATCAAAAAATACCATATGGAATGTTTATAAGTGCAAAAGAACCAATATATTCGTTTAGAACAGCAAAATATCAAGGAAAAGATATATTATTAATATGTGGTTCAGATCATAAAACAGGTGAAGCAATTGCGACAAATGAAAAATATAAAGAATTAGAAGATTTAGCAAAAAAATATTATCCTGATTGTAATATATTATTTAGATGGAATACAAGAGATTGCATAAGTTTAGACAAAATTCCATATATAGGAGAGTTTTCAAGTTTTATGAAAGGGGTATATGTAGGAACAGGATTTAAGAAATGGGGAATGGCATTTTCAAATGTATCTGCAAACATAATTGTTGATGATATTTTAGGAAAAGAAAATGAATACAAAGAAATCTTTAATTCTAAGAGAATGAAACCAGTAAAAAATAGATGGGAAGTAAAGAATATGGTTGTAAATACTGCAAATAATTTAGTTTTTGACAAATTTAGAATAGAGCCATATAACATAGAACAAATTGCAAATGATAATGGCGCAATAATTGAGAAAAATGGAGATATAATTGGTGTTTATAAAGATACGATAGGGAAAGTCTATGCTGTAAAACCAATATGTACACATTTAGGCTGTTTATTAACTTGGAATAATACAGACAAAACATGGGACTGTCCATGCCATGGAAGTAGATTTGATTATATGGGAAAAAATATTTATGAGCCAGCAATTAAAGGATTAAAAACTATAAAAATATAATAAAAAATGTTTACAAAAAAATCTTGATTTGTTATAATAAATTTGTATAAAAAGAGCAAAAACTGAAGAACAATTAAAAACAAAGGAGACCATGTAATATGGAATATGAAAATACAACTGAATTAGCAAATAGAGAAGAAGCATGCAAAAGAGTTAAACAAATAGCAAAAGTAATAGAAAAAATAAAAATAAATAATTATTTGAAAATTGGTGGAATATCTGAAGAAGACAAACAAAGATTAGAACAATTAGAAAGCAGTATGAATATTGTTGCAAATGAAAATGGATTACAAAAATTAGCATCACAATTAAGCACAAAAATATCTGAAAGATATGATATTGAAAGTGAACAGAGTGAAACTCAACAAGATGAACAAAATTCAATAAAAGATAGACTAGAAGCATATAGAGGAGCAATTGATGCCGAAGTACAAGCATTAAAAATAGGAAAAATTTCTAAAGCAAAGAGATGTCAGAAACGAGCTAATATGTTAATACAACAACTAGAAAAGGATGATATTCAAAGAGCAGTTGAATACAAAAGAGGAGTTCTAGCAGGGCTAAATGTATCATTAGATATATCAACAGAAAAGGTTCAAGTATGGTTAAATAGATTTAAAGGATGTTGGAGAGAAGAAGATTTTAATAAAAGAAAAACTATAACTCAAGAGATAACAAATATAACGCAAACCAAAACAGAAGAAAAAAGTACAAAAGAATTATTTGCTGGAGTTGAAATTTAACTTCTTACAAATGATGAAAGGAGAACAAGAGAAATGGAACAAAATTTATCAAAAGCATTTACAGAAGTTTATGAAATATTAAAAGTTACACCTATTGAATTAACAAGTAAAATCCCAACAAAATTTAGAAAAATCATAGAGGAAAATAGAGATACAGAATATAGATTTCAATTAGAAGAGCCATTTAATGAAAAAGACTTAAAAGAAGAAACAATTATTATATTAGGATTAATATATAGAGACTTTTTGTCAGATCCTGAAGAAAGAGAAGATTTACAATTAAAAGACACAAATGCTATCAAAAAGATTGAAGAAGAAATGAAACAAAAATATGATATGGAAAATGTGTTTAATAACAGAAAAACAAAGAAAAATGTAAACAATTCTCCAGAAGAAATGGGATTAACAGTATATAAAGAAGGATTTATAAAGAAAATATTTAATTTAATAAAAGGAATATTTAAGAAATAAAAAATCAAAGGAAAAATGAAAAATGAAAAAAGGAAAATTATTTGTAATAGATGGAACAGATGGAAGTGGAAAACAAACACAATTAGAAAAATTAAGAAAAAGACTTGATGAAGAAAATATAGAATATAAAAATGTAAGTTTTCCTAATTATGAAAGCCCATCATCATCACTTGTAAAAATGTATTTATCAGGAGAATTTGGGCAAAATGCGAAAGAAATTAGTCCATATATAGCATCAACATTTTATGCAGCAGATAGATATGCAACATATAAAAAAGATATAGAAGAATTCTATAATAATGGTGGAATAATCTTAGCTGATAGATATACAACAAGTAATATGATACATCAAGCAGGAAAAATAAAAGATGATGTAGAAAGAGAAAAATTTTTAGAGTGGCTATGGGATTTTGAATTCAACTTATATAAAATACCAATTCCAACAGAAACATTTTTCTTAAATATGCCAACAGAGTATGCTTTGAAATTAATTGCTAATAGAGAAAATAAATTTTCACATACTCAAAAAAAAGATATACATGAAAAAGATGAAACACATTTAAAAGATAGCTATAATGAAGCATTAAAATTAGTAAAAAAATATGATTGGAAAGAAATAAAATGTGTAGAAAATGAAAAAGTAAGAAGCATTGATGACATACATGAAGATATTTGGAAAGAAATAAAAAAATATTTATAAAATTATTACCAAAGAAGTGTTACACAAATTGTGTGGCACTTTTTCATTAAAATTTTTGAAATTTTCCTAAATTTTTTCACGAAAAAGACATACATATAAGTTATAATCAAACAGAATTATGTAACTAAATATTTGATGATGGGGAAAGAAAGGAAAAATAAATATGGATGGAACATACATATTAGTAGTAGACGATGAATCAAGAATGAGAAAATTATTGCAAGATTTTTTGACTGCAAAAGGATATCAAATACTCGAAGCAGAAGATGGAGAAAAAGCAATAGAGGTATTTGAAGAAAATAGAAATAAAATAAAACTAATTTTATTAGATGTAATGATGCCAAAACTTGATGGATGGTCTGTATTAAGAAAAATAAGACAAGAATCAAATTTACCAGTAATAATGTTAACAGCAAGAGGAGAAGAACAAGATGAATTATTCGGATTTGAGCTTGGAGTTGATGAATATATTTCAAAACCATTTAGTCCCAAAATATTAGTAGCAAGAGTTGAAGCAATACTAAAAAGAGTATATGGAGATACAAAACAATTAAAAGATTATGATGGCATTGTAATAGATCAAGAAGGACGTACTGTAAAAGTAGATGGAAAGCCAATTGATTTAAGTTTAAGAGAATATGAATTATTAAAATATTTATTAGATAATGAAAATATTGCACTCTCAAGAGATAAAATATTAAATAATGTATGGAATTATGATTATTATGGAGATTCACGAACAATAGATAGTCATATAAAAAAGATTAGACATAAATTAGGAAAAAAAGGAAAGTATATAGAAACAGTAAGAGGAATCGGATATAAGTTTGAAATAAAGAAATGAGGATAGAAAATGGAAAGAATCGTAAAAAAAGCTAAATCAGTAAGAGTAAAACTTTTTCTTATCTTATGTCTTGTTGTATTATCAATTATTGCTTTCTTAATACTAGTAAATAGTTTTGTATTAGAAAAATATTATCAATATACAAAAAGCAATAACTTAAAAAGTACATATGCGTTAATTAATTCTTATTATACTGGTCAAATAAGTGTTGATAATATAAGTGACGAATTAGATAAAATATCAATAAGTAATAATTTTGATATAATAATAAAAGATAATGAAAATGTTGCAATATATATGTCTAATAAAGACTTTTTATCAAGCATAAGAAAAGTCATAAATTTTTGGGGAATGGACAAAAAACAAGAAGCAACAATAATTGAACAAGAAGATAATATAGAAATAAAAAGAATTGTTGATACAGAAACCAAAATGACATATATGTTATTAAAAGGAACTTTAGACAATGGATTTGTAGCATATATAAGACTTCCGATGTCATCAATAACAGAAAGTGTTCAAATATCTAATAAATTTTTATATTTAATAGCATGTATTGTTATTATAGTTGGTGGAATTGTAATAATATATATATCAAAACAATTTAGTAGTCCAATTTCAGAAATAAGCGCAATAGCTAAAAAAATGGCAAATTTGGACTTTAGTCAAAAATATGTAGTAAAAGATGATGATGAGATAAATGAACTCGGAAAAAATATAAATATAATGTCCGAAAAACTAGAAGGAACAATAAATCAACTTAGAAGTACAAATATAGAGCTTGAAAGAGATATTGAGAGAAAATCAAAAATTGATGAAATGAGAAAAAGTTTCATATCAGATGTATCACATGAATTAAAAACGCCAATTGCTTTAATACAAGGATATAGTGAGGGTCTTTTAGAAAATGTTAATACAGATGAAGAAAGTAGAAAATTTTATGCAGAAGTTATATTAGATGAAGCTACAAAAATGGACAAAATGGTTAGACAATTAATAGAACTTACCAAATTAGAGTATGAGAATAGGGAATTTAATAATAGAAACTTTAATATAGTAGAATTAGAAAAAGAAATATGTAGAAGTTCTAAAGTTATGATTGAAGAAAAAGGAGCAAATGTTGAATTTGAAACAGCTGATGTAATAAATGTATATGCAGATGATTTCTATATAAGTCAATGTATTACAAATTATTTAACAAATGCAATAAAACATGTTGAAGAAGTTGATGGTGAAAAAACTATAAAGATAACAAATACTATTAATAATGATAAAGCTAGAATTACTATATTTAATACAGGTGAAAACATTGAAGAAGAAAATCTATCTCGTATTTGGAACAGGTTCTTTAAAGTGGATGAATCAAGAAATAGAGAAGATGGCGGAAGCGGAATAGGCCTTTCTATTGTTAGAGCAATTATGAATAATTATGGAAATGATTTTGGAGTAGAGAATAAGCCAAATGGTGTTGAATTTTATTTTGATATAGATTTGGAAAGAAAAGATAAGAATTAGAGGTTGTGATTTACAACCTCTAAAATATTTTATAATTTAATTTTAGGTTGATATTTTTCAAGCCACATATTAACTTGACACAAATAAGCCATAAGCTGAGGACCAGTCATCAATTGTCCAAACCAAGGACGAGAGAAGGCTTTACCATCAGTTTCTAAAATATTCAAAATATCTTCTCTATTTAATAAATAATTAATAGGTGCTTTAGGATTAGACATAATATCTGTAAGCATAGATTTAACTTTTGCAAGATAAGTCGGATTATGAGTTTTTGGATAAGGACTCTTTTTTCTATCAACAATTTCAATAGGTAAAAACTTACGAGAGATATATCTTAAAAGACCTTTTTCTCTGCCATTTAAAGCTTTCATTTCCCAAGGAATATTCCAAACATATTGAGCTAAACGATAATCACAAAAAGGAACACGGAGTTCAAATCCATTATACATAGACATTCTGTCAGATCTATCAAGAAGTGTCTGCATAAACCAATTTAATGTAAGATAAGAGATTTTTCTTTTTTCAGTAGTTTCGGCGGAATCGCTATCTAAAATTTCGACATTTGATAAAGATTCATTATATCTAAAATCAATATATTCTTTTAAGTTAATTTTTTTTGAAATAGAAGGATTTAATAAAGTTTGACGTTCGTTTATTGCTATTGACCAAGGAAATGTTCCACTATTTAAAGCATCATCTCTGAAAAACCATGGATATCCTCCAAAAATTTCGTCTGCACATTCACCTGTTAAAGAAACTGTTGCAGTTGGTTTTACATTTTTGCAAAATAGTAGTAAAGATGAATCAACATCAGCCATACCAGGCATATCGCGCGCAAGCATTGCATCATATAAATTATCAGCTAATTCAGGAGTATCAAGGATAATAGAATGATGATTAGTATGCAGTGTAGATACCATTAAATTTATATAATAATTATCCGAATTTGGCTGAAAATCGCTTTTTACAAAATTTTTATCATTATCAACATAATCAATTGAATAAGTATCCAAAGGTGGTAAATTATTATCCTTACAATAATCTGATGCAAATTTTGTAATTATACTTGAATCTAAACCACCAGATAAAAATGTACATAGAGGAACATCTGAGACTAATTGTCTTGTAATTGAATCTTTTAATAAATATTCAAGATGTTCGCAAGTTTGAGTAAAGTTTTCTGTATGTGGTTCACTTTTTAAATTCCAGTATTTTTCGATATGTATACCAGATCTATTATATATCAAAAAATGTGCAGGTTTTAATTCAAATATATTATTAAAAATTGTTGTACCAGGGGTATGTGCAGGACCAATTCCAAATAATTCTGAAATTCCTTGAGAATCTAAAATTTTTTCAACACCTGGATATTGAAAAATTGCTTTTATTTCAGATGCAAATATAAAAGAATTATTTTGCATAGTATAAAATAAAGGTTTTACTCCAAAATGATCTCTTGCAATAAATAATTCTTCTTTTTGACTGTCCCAAATTGCAAAAGCATAGATTCCATTTAAATGTTTTACAACATCTTTTCCGTAAAAAATATAACTTTTTAATAGAATTTCTGTATCGCAATGACCATTAAAAGTGAAACCATTTTCTTCCAAAGTTTTCCTTAGTTCATCAGTATTATAAATTTGACCATTATAAGAAATTACGAAATTTGAATTATAATTAATTACCATATCTGAATTTTCTTTTTGCAATGATATTGATTTGCTACAAGATTCGACCATAGGTTGTTTTCCACCTTCTGGGTCAATAACAATCAATCTTTTGTGAGCTATTGCAATATGTTTTCTTATGTAATATCCTTCCTCATCAGGACCTCTTCTTGAAAGAGTATTATTCATATTAATTAAAATATTTCTTAAACGAGTAATATCTTGTTTGTAATTTACAAAACCAACAATTCCACACATAAAAAGCCTCCATATATTTAATATATGAAAGCTTAATAAATTTAATTACTTTTGGTTGATAAAAATATTTAATTATAAAATTCTTACTATGAATAGTAAAATCATTATAAATTCTTTTTATAAAAATTACAATATTGTTTTACAGAGCAAGAATCACAATGAGGATTTCTTGCTTCACAAGTGTTTCTTCCAAGCCACATGAAAAGATGGTTTATATCTTTTAGTGTTTCTTTAGGAAAAATTTTAATTAGATCTTGTTCAATTTTTTCTGGTTCAGATTCATTTGAAAGACCTATTCTATTGGAGATTCTTTTTGCATGTGTATCAACAGCAATACCTTCAGCAATTCCAAAGGCTTCTAACATAATAACATTAGCACTTTTTCTACCGATACCAGATAATGTTAAAAGTTCAGGCATTGAATGAGGAAGTTTACCATTGAAATTCTCTATAACTTGTTTTGCACAAAGTTTAATGTTTTTCGCTTTATTCTTGTAAAAACCACAAGGATGTATAATATTTTCAAGCTCATTAATATCAATATTTTTAAAATCATCAATAGTTTTACACTTTTTGAAAAGAATAGGTGTAGTTTTATTTACTCTTTCATCAGTGCATTGTGCTGATAACATAACTGCAACGGCAAGTTGAAAAGGTGTATTAAAATCTAAACTACATTGTGCATCTGGATATGTTTGTTTTAAAATATTTACAAAATTTAGTGCTTCGGATTTATTCATTAATATTGGCACCATCCTTATTATTAGAAAGTAGTTCTAGTATTTGTGGATAAAGTGTTGTTGCATTTGATTTCCAATTATCAGATATTTGTTTTGCTTTTTCTCTTGATGCTGCATATACAGATACTTCAAAAATTGTTTCATTTTGTTCAACTATTTTGCACGTAATTGTATAATTATTCTCATCTTTGGGGATAAATTCAGTAACAACAGAAGATTCTTCAACAATATTAGAATTTTCCTCTTTAAATATAGTATCAGCTTTTAATTTTAATAACCCAGGTAAAAGTGATTTTGTAAGTTCAAGTGCTTTTTTTCCTTCAGTTGTTATTTTTATAAAAGATTCTTCATCTTGTTCAAAAGAACAGATTAAATTAGCTGACATTAAATCTGCAATAAGTTCTTGAAAATAAAAATAGTTTATGTCTTTTGAACTTGAAACTATTTTATATAAATTATCATTTTTTATTCCATCAAATATTTTGTTTAATAAATATAAGATCAAAACTTTATCTTCTGCTAACTCTTTATTTTGTTGTTCCATAAATTGCCTCCTTAAGTTAGAATTTTCTTCAATATTATATCACGGAATTTTATGGAAGTAAAGAAAAAAGTATTGCATTTTTTGTAGCATATTGATATACTTTTATTAAAATAAAGAGGATAATTTTTTTAAGGAGAATCAAAATGAAATTAAGAAATAATAAAGGATCAATTTCATTATATGTATTAGTTGCTTGTGCATTTTTTGTTACAATATTAATGGCACAATATTCTAGAACATTAAATAAATATAAAGCAGTGGAAGACGAAGTTATGCAAATACAAAGAAATTATGAAAACAAATAATACTAAAGGATAATAATAAATTAAGCACTAATTTATATAGCGAACATAGAATATAGTGAAGAGGAAAAACTCTTCACTATATTTTGTTATAAGGAGAAATGCTATAATTAATAATTAAAATGAAAAAAATAAAAAAAGGAGATAATGTAACAAGGAACTCATATAATAATGATATAATATTTAAGGTTGATAAAATAATAAAAAAATCTAATAATATAAATATAGCAATATTAAAAGGTATAGATATTAGAATAGAAGCAGACGCTCAAATAGAAGACTTAAAATTAGTTAGTAAAAATGAAAAACAAAATTTGGATATAGAATTTAAAAAGAGAATAAGAAATAGTACTTCAAAAAATAATTGTGATGAGAGACTTAATGGAATAATAAAGACAGGAAAAATATTGCATTTAGATGGTGATAAAAAATATGCAGGAAAATCCGAAATGTATTATAAAAAAATGGGATTAAATGCAATTGTAAAAAATATTCCAGAAAATAAGCAATCAAAGATGGTTAAACAATTATTAATGATATATAATCCAGATATATTAGTTATTACAGGACATGATGGAATGATAAAAAATAATGCTGTAAATGATATATTTAATTATAGAAATTCAAGACATTTTATAGAAACGGTAAAACAAGCAAGGAAATTTGAAAAAGTAAGCAAAAAAAAATTAGTAATATTCGCAGGAGCTTGTCAAAGTTATTTTGAAGCATTAATATCTGCAGGGGCTAATTTTGCATCATCACCAGCAAGAATTTTAATAGATTTTTTAGATCCATTAATTGTTGCCAAAAATGTTGCAGAAACAGATAATATGAAATATGTAACAATAGATGATTTTGCAAGTGAATTAAGAGATGGAAAAAATGGAGTAGATGGAATTGGAGCAAGAGGTAAAAAAAGCATAATAATTATATAAAATATTTTTTGTAACATAAATGTAATATAAAAGTAATAATAATGTAACAAAACGCAAAAACGTTGCATTTCTAGGAATGTAAGTTAACGACATAAGTTTACAGTCTTTGACAAATGCCCTTTCAGATGATATACTTGGCTCATCTTAAGCAAAGTAGGTGAATCTAATGATTTGTAGAACTGATATTTCAAGTTTAAAAACAGACATTACAGACAAAATTGGTCAAAAGATTATTGTGAAAGGCTCATTGGGCAGAAGCAAGGAATTTGAAAAAGAAGGAACAATAGAAAAAGTATATAGCAACCTTTTTGTTGTTAAATATGAGGAAAACAATAGAACCGCATCATATACATATACTGACCTACTAACAAGAACAATAGAGTTAGATGTATTTGATGGCGAAGGATTTAATCCGATAATACCACCAGAGGTATTTCAAACAAAAAAAAGAAAATATGTAAGGGAGCAACTTTAATTAGTTGTTTCCTTTTTTGAGTTTTATAGCAATAAAAATGAAAAAAATCCTTAAACCCCTTGACAAATTAGCAAAAAAGGTGTAAAGTATATTAGCATTACACCTTATTTAATATTATAAGGTATCACTTTAGAAAAATAGGAGTGGTAGAAAATGGATAAAAAAATTGAAATAAGTATGTTATGGCAAATATATGGAGCACTATTAACAGAAAAACAAAAAGAATACATAGACTACTACTATAATGAAGACTTGTCATTAGCAGAAATAGCACAAAATGATGGAATAACAAGACAAGGAGTAAGAGATATCATAAAAAAGGGGGAAAAGAAACTTTTCGAATATGAAGAAAAGCTATTGTTTATGAAGAAGACAATGAATCAAGAAAAACAAATCGAAAATATATTAGCACAACTTAATAAAATTCATGAAGATTCATCAGATGAAAAAGTTAATAATATATTAGAAGAAGTTAAAAAAGAATTAAATTGTTTAGTATAAACAAAAGAATTAGGAGGCAAATATGGCATTTGAAGGACTATCATCAAGATTTCAAGAAATAACAAGAAAATTAAGAGGAAAAGCCAGAATAACAGAATCTGACTTAAAAGAAATGCTAAGAGAAGTAAAATTAGCATTATTGGAAGCTGATGTAAACTATAAAATAGTAAAAGAATTTATAGCAAATATTCAAGAAAAAGCTTTAGGACAAGATGTTATGAAATCATTAACACCAGGTCAACAAGTAATAAAAATTGTTAAAGATGAAATGATAGAACTATTAGGTGGAACAGAGAGTAAAATTAATTTTACGCCAAACCCACCAACAATAATAATGCTAGTTGGACTTCAAGGTTCTGGTAAAACAACTACAGCAGGAAAGTTAGCAAATCTATTAAGGAAACAAGGAAAGAAACCATTGCTAGTTGCATGTGATATTTATAGACCAGCAGCTATAAAACAATTACAAGTTGTTGGAGCACAATTAAATATACCAGTATATGCAAATGAACAATCAAAAGATGTTGTACATATTGCAAAACAAGCAATGAGTGTTGCAATGTCAAAACTAAATGATGTAGTTATATTAGATACAGCTGGACGTTTACATATAGATGAAGAGTTAATGCAAGAACTAAAAAATCTAAAAACAAATATAAAACCACACGAAATCTTATTAGTAGTTGACTCAATGACAGGTCAAGATGCAGTAAATATTGCACAAACATTTAATGAAAATGTTGGAATTGACGGAGTTGTATTAACCAAACTAGATGGAGATACACGTGGTGGTGCAGCACTTTCAGCAAAAAAAGTAACAGGAAAGCCAATAAAATTTGTAGCGACAGGTGAAAAACTAAATGATATAGAAGTATTTAATCCAGAAAGAATGACATCAAGAATTTTAGGAATGGGAGATGTACTTTCAATAATTGAAAAAGCAGAAGAAGCTATATCAGAAGAAGATGCTGAAAAATTAGAAAAGCAATTACGTAAAAACGAATTAGATTTAGATGACTATTTAGCACAAATACGTCAAGTAAAGAAAATGGGATCATTCTCATCAATATTAAAAATGATACCAGGAATGAACAAAATAAAAGATTTAAACATTGATGATAAAGAATTTGATAAAGTTGAAGCAATAATATGTTCAATGACAAAACAAGAAAAAAGAAATGTAAAAATCTTGAATGGAAGTAGAAGATTACGTATTGCAAAAGGAAGTGGAACACAAGTACAAGATGTAAACAAATTCATAAATTCATTTGAAATGACACAGAAAATGATGAAAAAATTAAAAAATGATAAAGGCAGTATGAGAAAAATGATGAAAAGTATGAATATGGACGACATGAAAGAGTTCAAAGACTTAAAATTTTAAATAAGTTATTAATTTTATATTTTATATATAAAAATCTAAAATTTCTAAATATAGAAATTTTAATTCAGAAAGAGGTGAAATAAAAATGGTAAAAATAAGATTACAAAGAGAAGGAAAGAAAAAAGCTCCATTCTATCATATAGTAGTAGCTGATTCTAGATCTCCAAGAGATGGAAAAATAATTGAACAAATTGGAACATATGATCCAATGACAGAACCATCTACAATAGTATTAAATAAAGAAAAATTAGAACAATGGATGAAAAATGGTGCACAACCAACAGAAACAGTAAAAGCATTAATCAAAAACGCATAATTTTTTTGAAAAAAATATTATGTTGGAGGAAAGATTATGAAAGAAGTTTTAGAAGTTATAATCAAAAACTTAGTAAACAATAAAGATGCTGTTGAAATAAAAGAAGTTGAAAATGAAAAATCAATAGTTTTCGAAGTAAAAGTAGCTGATGAAGACTTTGGAAAAGTAATTGGAAAACAAGGAAAAATAGCTCAATCTATCAGAACAGTAATGAAAGCAGTTGCTGGAAAAAAAGACAAAAAAGTAAATGTTGAATTTATTGGATAGATAAATTTACCATGAAAGGAATGGTAAAAAATGCAAAAAAAGCTAGAAATAGGTCAAATTGTTAATACACATGGAATAAAAGGAGAAATTAAAGTAACACCTTTTACAAATGATATAACAAGATTTGACGATTTAAAAGAAGTATATGTTAAATCTAAAAAAGAATCAAAACTTTATAAAGTAGAAGGAGTAAGATATCATAAAAATATGGTATTAATAAAACTTGAAGGTATAAATACACCAGAACAAGCAGATTTACTAAGAAATGCTTATCTTGAAGTAGACAGAGAACATGCTGTTCCACTTGAAGAAGGAACATATTATATAGTAGATTTAATTGGATTAGAAGTTTATACAGAAGAAGGAAAACTACTAGGAAAAGTTGATGATATCTATAATACAGGAGCAAATGACATATATGTAATAAAAGATGAACTAGGAAAACAAGTTTTACTACCAGGAGTAAAAGATGTTATAAAAAATGTTGATTTAGAAGGTGGAAAAATTACAGTTCATCTAATACCAGGATTGATTTAGAAAGTTGAGGAATGTATGAAATTTGATGTGCTTACACTATTTCCTGAAATGTTTGAGCCTGTTAAGCAAAGTATTCTAGGAAGAGCAGAAGAAAATAAACTAATAGAAGTTAATTTAATAAATATTAGAGACTTTTCAGAAAATAAGCACAAAAAAGTTGATGACACACCATATGGTGGTGGTGCAGGTATGGTAATGCAAGCAGATGTTATATATAATGCATATAAATCTATAAAAAAGACAAATGCTAAAGTTATATATATGTCACCACAAGGACAAGTTTTAAATCAAAAAAAGGTAGAAGGATTAAGTAAAGAAGAACATCTTATCATACTTTGTGGACATTATGAAGGAGTAGACCAGAGAATATTAGATAAAATTGTAGATGAAGAAATATCTATAGGAAATTATGTACTAACAGGAGGGGAACTTCCAGCAATGGTATTAATAGATTCTGTAAGTAGATATGTAGATGGAGTTTTGAGTAATGATTCAACATCTGAAGAATCATTTTCGCAAGGAATTCTTGAATATCCACAATATACTAGACCAGAAACCTTTGAAGGCGTAAAGGTACCAGAAATTTTACAATCAGGTCATCATGAAAATATCAACAAATGGAGAAGATATCAAGCTTTAAAAAATACATATTATAAAAGACCAGAACTTTTAGAAAATGTAGAATTATCTGAAAAAGATAAAGAATATTTAGATGAAATAAAATCTAAAAAAGATATAAAATAATTATGTACAAAGTGCAAAACAATTCCAGTGCACCGCTTGTACGAAGAAAGAAGGAGGTAAATACGATGGATATCATAAAATCAATAGAACATGAACAATTAAAAAATACTATTCCAGATTTAAAAGTTGGAAATACAGTAAGAGTACATGTTAAAATCAAAGAAGGAAACAAAGAAAGAATCCAAGTATTTGAAGGAATTATAATTAAAAAACAAGGTGGAGGAGTTAACGCTACATTTACAGTAAGAAAAATCTCTTACGGTGTAGGTGTTGAAAAAACATTCTTAATCCATTCACCATTAGTTGAAAAAGTAGAAGTAGTTAGAGTTGGTAAAGCTAGAAGAGCTAAATTATACTACTTAAGAGAGAGAACAGGAAAAGCTTCTAAGACAAAAGAAATGGTTGGAGCTAGAATTGAAAACAAAGAAATTGTTGTTAAAGAAGATTTAGCAGAAGAACCAGTTGTAGAAGCTACAGAAACTGTTGCTGAAACAGCAGAAAAAGCTGAATAGTTTATAAAAATACATCTTATAAGAGGTGTATTTTTTTATATAGTAGGAAAGTTCTCCTTGTAGGAGAACTTTATGTGGGCAACACAAGAAGAGATTCTTGGAAGAGCGTCAACGCTTTAATTGATGAGGCGATGTGGCTCTAAAGATTATTCTTCTTATGAGTAACAATACCTAAGTAGGCAAAAGAAAAAGTTGGTTTATGATATCTGGGATAAGATTGATTAAACTCACTTTTTCCTTGATTTTATAAGAAAACGATGATATAATACAAATTACAAAGTTTTATAAAAAGGAAGTAAAAAATGAACTCAAAAATGGTACATAATACAGAAGATAAAATTGCATATAATTTTTTTGAGAGTGTGATAAACCTAAGAGAGAGTATTGCAGAAGCTCTAATGAAAGCAGAAAAAGTAAATTCGAGTATTAATGAACAAATTTCTAGCTATGGATTTGAATTGTTGGATGAAAAATTACCAGATTTAGGAGTTGCATTAAACAATAAATTAGTTGAAATTTATCAACAATTCAAAGAAAGCAAAGTCAAAGTATTTCAAAGTCAAGATAAGAATAAAAAATTTGTAATTGGTTTAGTCCCAATGTTAGTAATAAATAGTCTTATTGAAAGAGCAGTTGATGCGTATAGAAATGGAATGGGACTATATTTACAAGAGGCTGAAGGATTACAAGAACAAAAAGAGAAGAATAAAGAAAAAATAAAAGAAAAAAGTTTTATTACAGTTTTGATAACAGCAATAAGGACAGTGTTTAATGAAGAATTAGCAAAGAAATTTTATTTTGATGAAGCTGAAGTAGAAGATTTAAGAACAAAACTAGAAGATTATAAAAAAGCAACTGAAGACATTTACAATTATGATTTTAAAACAGATATTATTGATATAATAGCTGAAGGGCTTGCTAGCCAAAATCTTTCTTTAGAAGTTATAGAAGATATTCTAAATAGTGATGTTGTAGATGTATTAGAAAAATTAGGGCTAAGTGATCAAATGCCAGTTTTAAGACAAAAAATAAATCAAATAATAAAAAGTCAAAATGATTCTAAAAAGACATGGGAGCTTTCTGATGAAGAAAAAGAAAGAGCCAATGATTATGATTCAAGAGATGAAGATATTATAACTGTAACTTTAGAAGAAGATTATGAGAAGTAAGGAGATAATAATATGTATGGAATAATTGCTGCGATGCAAGAAGAGATGAAAGAAATAAAAAAAATAATGCAAAATATAGAAAATAAAGAAATATATGAATTAAACTTTTTCAAAGGAACAATAAATGATAAAAATGTAGTATTAGTTGAAGCAGGAGTTGGAAAAGTAAATGCAGCAAGAGTTACACAGATTTTAATTGATAATTTTAAAGTTGAAGGAATAATAAATGTTGGGTCTGCAGGAAGTTGTAATGATGAATTAGAAATAGGAGATATTGTTATAGGAAAAAAATTAGTACAACATGATTTTGATATAACAGCATTTGGACATGAAAAAGGATTTATCAGCAATGTGGGACAATTTGTGGAAAGTAATGAACAATTAATAGTAAAAATAGAAGAAACAATAAAACGTATAAAAGATAAAGATTTCAAGATAAAAGTTGGAACAATTGCTTCAGGTGATATTTTTTGTACAGAACCAAAAATGAAAGAAAAAATAAGAAACAAATTTAATGCTGATTGCATAGAAATGGAAGGTTCAGCAATAGCTCAAGTATGTAAATTAGACAAGATACCATTGTTAGTAGTAAGAAGTATTTCAGATAAACCAAATGGACAGAATGAAATAACATTTGATAAGTTTTTAGAAAAAGCATCTAGAAGATGTGCATATATAATAAATGAATTTTTTACACACCAATAAAAAGGTGTGTTTTATTATATCTTTGTTCTTTACAAAAATTTCAAGAAAAAACTTTAATAAATTGCTTTACAAAAAATAATAACTAGTATAAAATAAAAAAGACAAAATAGGACAAAATATAATTAATTTTTCTTGCCAGATTTTTAAGATAAAAAGTTTATAAATACTACTTAAAAAATTTTGCAAAAAGTTAATAAGAAAAGATACGGAGGAAAAAATGAATAACAAAAAAGAGTTAAGTTATAAAGACTTAAAAATGGTATGTAATAGAGATATGTTTCATTTTGAGACAACTCAAGACTTAGAATCAGTAAATGATGGTATAGGACAAGAGAGAGGAATAAAAGCATTACAATTTGGTTTACAAGTTGATGTAAAAGGATATAACATATATATTGAAGGACCAAGTGGAGTTGGAAAAACAATGTATACAAAAAACTATTTAGATAGTATTGCACCAAAGAAAAAAGTTCCAAATGACTGGTGTTATATATATAATTTTCAAAATCCAAATGAACCAATAGCAGTATCATTACCAGCAGGTCAAGGAAAAGAATTTAAAGAGAGTATGGATGGATTTATCCAAGAAGTAAAAAAAGATATAAAGAAAACATTTAATGCTGATGATTTTGAAAAAGAAAAAGCTTTAATAAAACAAGAATTTGAAGCACAAAGAGAAGTTGTAATGCAAAAATTAACACAAGATGCATTTAAAGAAGGATTTCAAGTAAAATCTGCACAAAACGGAATTTATATGATGCCAATTGTAGAAGGCAAAGTAATAGAAGAAGAAGAGTTTGAAAAATTAGAAGAATCAGTAAAACAACATTATGAAGAAAAGTCAACTGTTGTACAACAACAAATAATGGAAGCAATTGGACAAATTAAACAAATAGAAAGAGAAGCAGATAAGAAAGTTTCTGAATGGCAATCAAATATTGCATTATTAACAGTAAATGCACATATTAATTTTATAAAAGCTAAATATAAAAGAAATAAGAAAATAAATAAATTTTTAACAGATGTAAAACAAGATGTATTAAAAAATGTATCATATTTCTTAGAGGAAGATAAACAAGCTCAAAATAACCAACCACAACAAGGACCAATGGCAAAAAAACAAGATCCATGTTTAAATTATAGAGTAAATTTATTTATTGATAATAGTGAAACACAAGGCGCACCTGTAATAATGGATTCAAATTATTCATTTAATAATTTATTTGGAAAATTAGAATATGAAAATTATTATGGTTCATTTAAAACAGATTTTACAATGTTAAAACCTGGTTTATTACAAAAAGCAAATGGAGGATATATTATATTCCAAGCTAAAGATTTATTAGCGAATGGGATATGTTATGAAGAATTAAAAAGAGTTTTAAGAGTTAAAGAAGTATCAATAGATAATTCAATAGAACAAAGGTCATCTATGACATTAATTTCATTAAAACCAGAACCAATTCCAATTGATTTAAAAGTAATATTAATAGGAAGTTCTAATATATATCATACATTACTTTCAATGGATAGTGATTTTAGAAGACTATTTAAAATAAAAGTAGAATTTGAAGAAACTGCACCAATTACAGAAGAAAATGTAAATAAACTTGCACAATTTGTTCATTCATTTTGTGAACAAGAAGAATTGCCACAATTGGATAAATCAGCAATGGCAAGTATTGTAGAATATGCATCAAGAATTGCAGGAGATAATAATAAAATATCAACAAGATTTACAGAATTAGCACAAGTTGTAGGTGAAGCTGGAACGTGGGCAAAGTTAGCTAAAGCTAAGGTGGTTACATCAGATTTTGTGAAAAAAGCATTAGAAGAGAGAGTTGAAAGAATTAAAAAATATGATGAAAAATATTTAGAAATGATAAAAGAAAATACATTATTAATAAATACAACAGGTTCATTAGTGGGAGAAATTAATGGATTAACAGTTATGACAATAGGTGATTATACATTTGGTAAGCCTGCAAAGATAACTGTAAACACATATACTGGAAAACAAGGTGTTGTAAACATAGAAAGAGAAGTTGATTTATCAGGTTCAACACACTCAAAAGGTGTATATATTTTATCAGGATATTTAGGAGAACTATTTGCACAAGATATTCCATTATGTTTAACAGCAAGTATATGTTTTGAACAATTATATAATGGTGTTGATGGTGATAGTGCATCAAGCACAGAGCTTTATGGATTATTATCAAGTTTATCTGAAATACCAATTAAGCAATCAATTGCTGTTACAGGTTCAGTAAACCAAAAAGGACAAATTCAACCAATTGGTGGAGTTAATGAAAAAATAGAAGGATATTTCCAAATTTGTAAAATGCGTGGATTAGATGGTTCACATGGTGTTATGATACCAGTTCAAAATGTTGAGAATTTACAATTAAATGATGATGTTGTTGAAGCAGTAAAAAATAATTTATTCCATATATATGCTGTTTCTACAATAGATGAAGGTATTGAAGTTTTAACAGGTGTTCCAGCAGGAAAGAAAGATAAAGATGGAAAATTCCCAGCAGGTACAGTAAATTATTTAGCTTATGAAAAATTGAAAAAATATGCTAAAATTTGTGAGAAATAGTTAAATGAAAAAAATATTAGTTTTGATAATAAGGGGTCTATAATTATAGATTCCTTATTCTATTGACATAGAGCCATAAAGAAAATGTGGGATATTCTCCCACATTCGTTTTTAAACTCCTTGATTTTCCCACCTTAACTTTCGTAGTTCGTAACATATATTGATTAGCTTGTCTTTTTGAACTTGAAAATAATTATCAGTCATAGCAATCCAACCAAGTTTATCATAGTATTCTAATGCTTCTTTAGCTAGTTTTTCGAGTTCGATGCTAGCTTCATTAACATTACCAAATTTTAATTTACATTTACCATATGATATTTTTATTTCTCCTTTTTGTGGAAGATCATCAAATTTTAATAATATTTTTAAGAGAGAAAATAAATGGATTACATTATCTGCGCTTTCCATAAACCGCCACATTGGAAGTATTATTGTAATGATTATAATAGCAATTAAAAGGATGATAAAAGTAATAAAGAATACCAAGAAGTGTTGCAACATAAAATAACCTCCTCAAATATTGAGCTCAATTTAATATTAAATACGTGATAATAATATTATACATGACTTTTAATAAATTTGCAATGAAGATGTTGAAAAATTAATTCAAATGAACTAAAATATAAAAGTGGAGGAAAATATGCAAGAACAAGAATATAAAATAGAAAATATAAAATCATTTGAATTAGCAGATATATTTGATTGTGGCCAATGTTTTAGATGGAATAAACAAGATGATGGAAGTTATACAGGAGTATTTAAAGAAAATGTAATGAATGTCCAAAAAAATGGGGACACTGTAATATTTAAAGGAATATGTAATGGTGATATAAAAGAAATTGTACAAGATTATTTTGATTTAAATCGTAATTATGAAGAAATAAAAGAAACTTTATCCAAAATAGATGATAATGTAAAAACAAGTATACAATATGGACAAGGAATTAGAATTTTAAATCAAGATTTATGGGAAATGATAATATCTTATATTATTTCAGCAAATAATAATATTCCAAGAATAAAAGGGATAATTGAAAGACTATCTAAAACATATGGAAAAGAAATAGAATGGAACGGAGAAAAATATTACGCTTTTCCTACAGTAGAAGAATTAAAAGATGTAACAGTAGAAGATTATAGGAAACTTGGAACAGGTTTTAGAGATATAAGATTATATGAGACTGTACATATGATATTAGATAAAAAAGTAGATTTAGAACAAATGCAAAATAATCCAAATACAATGGAAGTTAGAGAACAATTATTAACATTATCAGGAGTTGGTCCTAAAGTAGCAGATTGTATTTTATTATTTTCAACTTTAAAAAGATTTGAAGTTTTCCCAATTGATGTATGGGTTAGAAGAGTTATGAACGAACTTTATATAAAAAATGAAGATGAAACAAAAGTTAACAAAAAAGAATTAGAGAAACTTGCACATGAAAAATTTGGGAATTTAGCTGGTATTGCTCAACAATATTTATTTTATTGGAAGAGAGAAGCATAAAGAAACTTAAGAGGAGGAAAAATGAACGAAAAGGATATATTAAAACAAAGCTTAAAAGAAATAGAGGAACAATTGAATTCATTAGGAATACCTAGTGAAGAATTGAAAAATATATTTGATGAGATATTTAGAAAACTCGAAATGCAGATGAATCAAATTGGAGTCTCAAATAGAAATTTACATGATGGAATAGAAGAAATTAAAAATAGTTTTACTAAAGAAGTAGAAATGTTATATAAAAAGGCACAAGAAAATAATCCAGTTAAAAATTATGTACAATATGCAAAGATAGGGATACAGCAAGATTCTAAAACAAGTGTGGTAAAAAATAATATAGAGCAAATACCTAAAGAATTAAAAGTAAGTTCTTATGAAGAAAAGCTAACAGATGTATTAATGCAGGTATTTGAAGCATATGGAAAGGTTCTAAAAAATCAATATACACCAGATTTATCAAGCTTTAGGACAGTTAATAATTCATTAGGAATATATAATTCAATGAGAGGGCCATCTCCAAAAGATATGGACATGGTAATAAGTAATTTAAAAAGACAATATGAATTTCAAATCTATCAAAGAATCAAAATAGACAAAGAATCAGTTGTAGAAAAAATAGATGGTAAAGTAGAATCAATGAATAAAAATTTAGCAGGAGAAAAAAGTGCTGAACAACTTGATGAAGATGTAAAAAGAGTTATAGATGAAGAAAAGCAGGAATTAAGAGATACTGAAGCAGCTGTTAGTCCAATTAAAGCTAGACTTAATATAGAAATGACGAAGCAATCAATAAGAAAGGCAAATGAAGCTATTGCTCAAATGCATCAAAAGAGTAATGAATTGGAAGAAAAATTAAAAGATAAAGTACAAGAAGATACAAATCCACAAGACATAACAATGACATTGGAAAATGGTGATGTTGTTGAATTAGGAATAGAGACATCTGTAATAATATCAAAAGATGGAAAAAGAACACAAGTATCAACTCAAGAATTGAAAAAGCAGCCAATATTTGTTGAAGTTGATGGGGGAAAAATAGTAATAAATCCAGATAAGAGTATGGAAATTATTATGATTAATGGAAATGAAACAGTAAGAATGTCATTTCCAAAAGAAAAATTACAAGATTTGCTAATGGGAAACATTAAATTAAATAATGAGAAAAGAGAAGTAAAAGGAATTACAGAAAAAGGTATAGAAAAGATGATATCAGGGTCTGGTGCTACAATAAAATCTGTAGACGAAGAAACTAAAGAGGTAAAAGATAGTGTTAGACAAGAAAGAGGAGATCTTACACCAGAAGAATTTTCAAAACTTTCACCAGGAGAAAAAGATGAATATAGAAAAGAGTTCCCAGAAAAAGCAAGGAAATTATTTGAAAATGAAAGAAGAAATACACAAAGCTTATTTCAATCATAATAAGAAAAAGGGGAAAAATAATGAAAATTCAAGTAAAAAAAGAGAGTGAGAGAGCGTATGTTGAAGTATTAGAAACTATAAAACATATGGATTCAGATTTAGTAAAAAAAATACCACAAAAATTAATACAATTTTTTGAAGAACATAAAGATAAAAATTACCAATTCAAATTTGATGAAAATATAGATATTGAAAATCAAAAAATATCAATAGAAGCTGGAAGTATATTAGCAATGTTAATGTTAAATTATATTGCAAATGAACAAGAAAAAAATGAAATAAATAATATTTTAGCAGAAAATGAGAAAAAGTATGAAGAAGAACTCAGAGAAAAGTATAATCCAGATAATTTATTTAAAAAGAAAGAAAATAAGCAAGAAGAAAAGGTAGAAGAACAACATAGTTTGATGGTTGTAGAAAATAAACCTTGGTATAAGAAAATCTTTGAAAAAATAAAGAATATATTTAAGAAAAAAGAGATGTGATTTAATCACATCTCTTTTGATTTATTTTACAACAACATTGAAAATTTTATTTTTTACATAAATTTCTTTAACGATAGACTTTCCATCAAGTTTTCCTTCTAAAGCAGAATGAACTTTTTCTTTAACAGAAGATTCATCTTCATCTAAATTAATAGTAATAGTTGTTTTTAATTTACCATTAACTTGAACTGGAATTTCTATTTCGTCATCAATTGTTTTACTTTCATCATATTCAGGCCAATCACAAGATGAAATAGGCTTATCAAATCCAGAAATTTCATTTAACTCTTCAGTTATATGAGGAGCAAAAGGATTTAATAATATTAAAAATGTTTTGAATTCAGCTTTATTAATTTTCTTTAATTTAGTAAATTCATTCATCATTGTCATGAATGTAGAAACACATGTATTAAATTTCATTTCTTCAATATCTTGTGAAACTTTTTTGATAGCTTTATTCATCATTTTTTCAGCTTCTTTTGAATATGTATCACCATCGACTAAAATATCTTGTAAGTTCCAAACTCTGTCAAGGAATTTGAAGCAACCTCTAATACTATCCATAGACCAACTTGCTGTTTGATCAAATGGTCCCATAAACATTTCATAAACTCTAAAAGCATCAGCACCAAATTCATTTACAATATCATCAGGATTTATAACATTTCCTTTTGATTTAGACATTTTCTCTCCATTTGAACCTAAAATCATACCATGTGATGTACGTTTTGCATAAGGTTCTTTTGTTGGAACAACTCCAATATCATATAAGAATTTATGCCAGAATCTTGAATATAATAAGTGAAGTGTAGTATGTTCCATACCACCATTATACCAGTCAACAGGTGACCAATATTCAAGAGCTTCTTTTGATGCAAGAGCATCATGATTATGTGAATCCATGTATCTTAAGAAATACCATGATGAGCCAGCCCATTGAGGCATTGTATCTGTTTCTCTTTTTGCAGGTTTACCACAGTGTGGACATGTTGTGTTAATCCATTCTGTATGTCTTGCAAGAGGTGATTCTCCATCTTCTCCAGGTAAGAAGTCTTTTACATCTGGTAGTGTTAAAGGTAAATCTTTTTCATCAACTGGAACCCAACCACAATCATTACAATATACCATTGGAATTGGTTCACCCCAATATCTTTGACGTGAGAATACCCAATCACGAAGTTTATAATTTATTTTTCTTTCACCGATTTTATTATCTTCAAGATATTTTATAACTTTATTTTTTGCTTCTTCTAATCCTAAACCATTTAAAAATCCTGAATTTATATGTACACCATCACCAGTAAATGCTTCTTTTGAAACATCTCCACCTTCAAGAACAGGTATAATATTAAGACCAAATTTTGTAGCAAATTCATAATCTCTTGTATCATGTGCAGGAACAGCCATAATAGCACCAGTTCCATAAGATGATAATACATAATCTGCAACCCAAATAGGAATTTCTTTGTTTGTTAATGGATTTATTGCTTTAATTCCTTTGATTTCAACACCAGTTTTATCTTTATTCATTTCACCACGTTCAAAATCAGATTTTAAAGCAGCTTGTTTTTGATATTCTTTTATTTCATCTAAATTTGTTATTTTAGAAGCAAATTCTTCAATTAATTTATGTTCTGGAGCAACTACCATATATGTAGCACCAAATAGTGTATCAGGTCTTGTTGTGTAAACAGTTAATGTTTCATCAGTACCTGCAATTTTGAATTTTACTTCAGCACCTTCTGAACGACCAATCCAATTGCGTTGTTGTGTTTTAATTTTTTCTAAATAGTCAACATCATCTAAATCGTCAATTAATCTTTGAGCATATTTTGTGATTCTTAACATCCATTGTGATTTTTCTTTTTGTACAACAGGACTTCCACATCTTTCACAAACACCATTTACAACTTCTTCATTTGCTAATCCAACTTTACATCCTGTACAGAAGTTTATTGGCATTGTTGCTTTATAAGCTAATCCATGTTTATATAATTGAATAAATATCCATTGTGTCCATTTATAATATTCTGGGTCTGTTGTGTCAATAACTCTTGACCAATCAAATGAAAAACCAACAGATTTTAATTGTTCTGTAAAATGTGCAATATTTTTTGCAGTTGTTATTTTTGGATGTACATTTGTTTTTATTGCATAATTTTCTGCTGGAAGACCGAATGCATCAAATCCAATAGGAAATAATACATTATATCCTTGTAATCTTCTTTTTCTTGCGATTATATCAAGTGCTGTATAACTACGAGGATGTCCAACATGTAGACCTTGTCCTGATGGATAAGGGAATTCTATTAATCCATACCATTTTTTCTTTGTGTAATCAGTACTAGCATTAAATGTTCCTTCTTTTTCCCATTTATTTTGCCATTTCTTTTCTATTTCTTTAAAATTATATGCCATTTAAAATTCATTCCTTTCTCATTTTTCGTTGTAAGAAAAAATATTCTTATGAGCGAAATTATTTCATATCGATTATACTAGCAAAATGGCAAAAAGTCAATGAAAATTGGGGCAAAATGGTTTTTTAGAGCAATTTTATTAGCAATGAATAAATAACTAAAAAAAATGAGATACTATTAAAAGATTAAAAATCTAATAATAGTTGTAAAGAAGGGATTGAAATGAATATGAAATTTGTTAAAGGTTTAGTTATTGGTGGATTAGTAACAACAGGAATGGTTATGTTATGGCAAAATGATAATATGTTTAATACAAATAAAATGATGAAAAAAGGCAAAAAATTTGCTAAAAAGATGGGAATAATGTAAAAGGCAGGAATTATAATCCTGTCTTATTTTTTAAAATCAATTATTTGACTTTAATATTTTTATATGTTATAAAATAAAAAAATATATAATAAAGGGGAAAATAATATGTTTTTATTCTTTGGTGGAATTATATTTGCATTATTTGGTGTTTTGGGATGTGCAGATTTAGTACAAAAGAAAAAGAAATGTACAGAGGAAACAACAGCGATAGTAACAGAAATATCTACAGAAATTGATAATGATAACAACTTATCATATTGGCCAATAATAGAATATAATATAAATGGAAAAAAATTTAAGAATAAATTATTGTCAGGAAATAGTATATTTCAAAAATATAATATAGGAAATGAAGTGGAAATTTTTTATAATAAAGAAAATGGTGATGAATTTTACTGTAAAGAACGATATTATTCAAGTTTATTTTGGTGGTTAATAACAGCAATAATTGGTGGAGTGCTTATGATACTCCCATTTTTTAAAAATTTTGAAGAAGATGGGGAAAATTCCGGAAGTATAATAATGGTAATTATAGGAATAATACTTATTATAGAAGTAAGTAAACGAATTTCTAACAAAAATGAACTAAAAAAGAGGTGTATAGAAAAAACAATTGCTGTTGTAAAAGATATAGTTATTGATGAAAAAAAAGATAGTGATGGAAAAATAAATATAAATAAGTATCCAATATTTCAATATACTGTAAATGGAAAGATTATAGAAGTAAAGTCAGTAATAGGATATTCTACATCAGATTATGTTGTTGGACAAAAGGTAGAATTATTTTACAATCCAAATAAAGAAGATGAGATTTACATAGAAAAATAGAGATTATTTTTATAAACAAAGCATAGAATTTATTTATGCTTTGTTTTTTATATAGAAATAATAAATTAGAAACAAATGAAGAAAAAAATTCTCAAAAAAAGAGGGAATTATGTAAAATTCGTCGAATAATATATATGTACGAAAAACGGAAATGATGATTTTAAGCAATAATAAGAAAGTATAGGAGTGGAGGAAAATGGCACGTTATAGTGAAGAAATTATAGAACAAGTAAGACAAAACAACGATGTTGTAGATGTAATATCACAATATGTCCATTTAACTCGAAAAGGAAGAAACTATTTTGGACTATGTCCATTTCATAATGAAAAATCTCCATCATTTTCAGTATCACCAGACAGGCAAATATTTCACTGTTTTGGGTGTGGAGTTGGAGGAAATGTATATTCATTTCTGATGAAAATAGAAGGAATAGGCTTCAAAGAAGCAGTTGAACAATTAGCAGAAAAAGCAAATATACAATTACCAACAATAGAAAATGCAGAAGATACAGCAAGAGAAGAATTAAAAGCCAAAATATATAAAATAAATCAATTTACAGCAGAATATTATCATCAAAATTTGTACAAGCCAACAGCAAAAATGGCACAAGAATATGTAAAAAAAAGAAAACTAACACAATCAACATTAGAAACATATAAAATAGGATTTTCAGGAAGATTTGATGAATTATATAAACAATTAAAAGCACAAGGTTTTAATGAAAAAGAAATGTTAGAATCAGGACTAGTCATTAGAAATGATAGAGGACAATATATAGACATGTATAGAAATAGACTAATGATCCCAATATGTGATATTAGAGGAAAAGTAATAGCATTTGGAGGAAGAGTTTTAGATGATTCAAAACCAAAATATATAAATTCACCAGAAAATGTTGTATATAGTAAAGGAAGACACTTATTTGGACTAAATATTGCAAAAACAGAATGTAGTAAAAGACTATTAATAGTAGAAGGATATATGGATGTCATATCATTACACCAAAGAGGTGTAAAAAATGTAGTAGCAGCATTAGGAACAGCATTAACAGAACAACAAGGTTGGTTGTTAAGAAAAAGTACAGAACAAGTTATACTTGGATTTGATGCAGATGGAGCTGGACAAACAGCTGTAGCAAGATCAATGGAAATACTACAAAAAATGGGATGTGACATGAGAGTATTGCAAATAGAAGGAGCAAAAGACCCAGATGAATTCATTGTAAAATTTGGAGAAGGTAGATTCAAATTAGCAATGGATAATGCGATATCATTAGTCGAATTTAAAGTAAAAAATCTAAAAAAAGATATTAATTTAGAGAATACATCAGATAAAATAAAATTCTTAAACGAAATTGCAAAAATACTAGCAAAAGTAGACAATACAATGGAAAGAGAAATATACATAGAAAAAATAGCAAGTGGTTATAATATTTCAAAAGAAGCAATTTATGCAGAAGTAAATAAATTAATTTATACTAACTCAAAAGCAGACAATTTATTACAAGGAAAAGCAGTAAAAACGCAAATTGCTAAAAAAATAGAAAATGAAGAAAATAGTATAGATGAAGATTTAAAAAACAGGGAAGATACAATAATAGCATTATTACTTGATGCAAATCAAAAAATCTTTCAAAAAATAAAAGAAAAAATCAAACCACAAGATTTTAAAGATGAAACAAATAGAAAAATTGCAGAAAAATTATATGAAGAATTAGAGAAAAAAGATACAAATGTTAATAAATTGATAGATGAATTTGATGAACAAACTCAAAATCATATTACTAAGGTAATGGCAACAGATTATGAAATAGAAAATATTGATAAAGCTGTTGATGATATATTATTAAAATACGAAAGAGAAAGACTAGAAAGTCAGAAAAAAGATATATTAAAAAAATTAGAAAATGAACAAGATGGGGAAACAAAAAAAGAATTAAGTAAAGAGCTAAGTAATATAATAATTGCATTAGCTAAAATTAAGTAGGGGTGAATTTTCGTGAGTAAGAAAATTGGAGAAGAAATGGAAAATCAAGAGAAATTAGAAGAAATGAAAGATGTAAAAGTAGAAAAGAAAGATGAAAAATTAGATGCAGAAAAGGTTCAAGAAATTGTAAAAAAAGCTAAGGCAAAAGGAAAAATAACATATGAAGAATTAGCCAAAGAACTAGAAAATACAAATCCAGATCAAATAGATAAAGTTTTTGATGCATTTGAAGAAATGGGAGTTAATATTTTAAATGATGATTTTGAAGATGAGCCAGACATTGATGACTTAAAAGAAGTTGAAAATTTAAAATTAGATGAAATAACAGAAACAAGTTATGAAGGAATAAGTGTTGATGATCCAGTAAGAATGTATTTAAGAGAAATTGGAAAAATACCATTATTATCTTATGACAAAGAACTTGAATTAGCAAAAAGAATATTAGAAGGTGATGAAGAAGCAAAACAAGAATTAGCAGAAGCAAACCTTAGATTAGTAGTAAGTATTGCTAAAAAATACGTTGGAAGAGGAATGTTATTCTTAGACTTAATACAAGAAGGAAACATGGGATTAATAAAAGCAGTAGAAAAATTTGATTATACAAAAGGATTTAAGTTTAGTACTTATGCAACATGGTGGATTAGACAAGCTATTACAAGAGCTATTGCAGACCAAGCACGTACAATAAGAATTCCAGTACACATGGTAGAAACAATAAATAGATTAATTCGTACATCAAGACACTTATTACAACAATTAGGTAGAGAACCAACGCCAGAAGAAATAGCTAAAGAAATGGATATGTCAGTTGAAAAAGTAATGGAAATTCAAAAAATTGCACAAGATCCAGTTTCATTAGAAACACCAATTGGTGAAGAAGACGATAGTCATTTAGGTGACTTTATTCAAGATGAAGATTCACCAGCACCACAAGATGCAGCATCATATACATTATTAAGAGAACAATTGGAAGAAGTAATGAAAACATTAACACCAAGAGAAGCAAAAGTTTTAAGATTAAGATTTGGACTTGATGATGGAAAAGCAAGAACACTTGAAGAAGTAGGAAAAGAATTTGATGTAACAAGAGAAAGAATTCGTCAGATTGAAGCTAAGGCTTTGAGAAAACTTCGTCATCCAAGTAGAAGCAAAAAATTAAGAGATTATATGAATTAATATAAAAAGACTGTTCCGATAGGAATGGTCTTTTTTGTTAGCTTTTTAAATGACACTTATGTAGAAAAGCACAAATAACCGAAAAAAATGTCTATAAATGACCGAAAAAATTCGCCTTAAATAACCGAAAAATATTGAAACTATATAAAAAATATGATATAATAAAAAAATAGTTAAAATATTAGAGAACTAATTTTATAGTGAAAAAGATAGGAATGAGAGTAAAAATGAAAAAATATATAAATAGAATTGCAGATTCAATATTAGAAAAAAAATTAAAGGGAAAAGGAGCAGTATTAATTCAAGGACCCAAATGGTGTGGAAAAACCACAACAGCAGAACAAATTTCAAATAGTATATTGTATATGGCAAAGCCAGAAGATAAAGAACAAAATTTAACACTAGCAGATATAAATCCAAGTTTATTATTAAATGGGAATACGCCAAGATTAATTGATGAATGGCAGATTGCTCCCAAATTATGGGATGCAGTAAGGTTTGAAATTGATCATAGAAATTTAGAAGGGCAATTTATATTAATGGGTTCAGCAGTACCAGTCAATATGGATGAAGTAACACATACTGGAACAGGCAGATTTGCATGGTTACTAATGAGGCCAATGAGTCTATATGAATCAGGGGAGTCAAATGGGAATATAAGTTTAGAGATGTTATTTCAAGAAAATGATAATATTACAGGAACTAATAATTTAAGTTTACAAGACATTGCATATTTGTGTTGTAGAGGAGGATGGCCAAGAAGTACTTTTATGGATAAAGATATTGCACTAGAGCAAGCTTTTGACTATTATGATGCAATAGTACAATCAGATATTTCGAGAGTAGATAATGTAAACAGAAATCCTGAAAGAGCAAAAAAATTAATGAGAGCATATGCAAGAAACTTAGGAAGTCAAGTATCTAATGAGACATTAAAAAATGATATGATTATAAATGATTCATTTTCTTTGGATACAGATACTGTACTTTCATATATTAATGCATTAAAGAAAATTTTTGTGGTTGAAGAAGCACCAGCTTGGAATCCTAATTTAAGAAGTAAAACTGCTATAAGAACAGCAGACACAAGATATTTTATAGATCCATCAATTGCTACAGCAGCATTAGGATTAGGTCCAAATGATTTAATAGGAGATTTGAATACATTTGGATTAATATTTGAAACATTATGTATTAGAGATTTAAGAATATATGCAGAAAGTATAAATGGAAGTGTATACCATTATAGAGATGCAAATGATTTAGAATGTGATGCAGTAATTCATTTAAGAAACGGCTTATATGGATTAATAGAAATTAAATTAGGTGGTGATAAATTAATAACTGAAGGTGCGGAAAACTTGAAAAAAATGTATTCAAAAATTGATATAACCAAAATGAAAAATCCATCATTTTTAATGGTATTAACAGCGACAGGAAATTATGCATATAAAAGAGATGATGGAGTTTATGTAGTACCAATTGGATGTTTAAAAAATTAAAATAAGTGTAGCTCATTTGCAAAAATATTTTTTGCTATGTTAAATTTGATTTTTTTATAATCTGAAAGAAAGAATGAGGTTAAATATGAAAAGAAAAAATATAAAAGATATAGACATGAATAATGCATATTTTCATTTTACAGAGAAGGGTAATTTAAAATCTATAGCCCAAAATGGTTTAAAAGCTCAAATTGGTGATGCTTCAAAATTAGTAGATGATAAATCAAGAGTATGTTTTTCACAAGGAGTAAAAGGAATATTAGGAATAAAAAATTCTTTTATATGGGAATTTGAACATGCTAAAATATGTGATATTCCAGAAGGTTACAAAAAGTATTTTGATATAAAAGATTTTTCTAGCACAGATCTGATACCTAAAGAAATAGTATATGAAGCATTAAAAAGAAAATTTGAAAATGAAGTATATTTGGTTGTTGATGCAAAAGAGGGAGAAGATTTTTTGCCAGAAGAAATAAATGGGCTAGGCTCTAATTTCGATATAAAAGGGAAGGAAGGCCATGATATATCTCCAAAGAAAATATCAAAACTAGTAATTCCTAATGCGAATAATGCATGGGAGACCATTCAATATGTTTATAATAATCTTATAGAAAAAAATCCAGATATCGAAGGTATTATTAGAATGATGAATTCTAATTTAGACGAGATGATAACATACTTTAGAAATAAAGAATTAGAAGTACCACAAAATGAAGACTTTACACTAAAACAAAGAGTTGCACAATTTTTACGAAAGAATAATTTATTTATGAATTTAGAATTTGTTGAAAATTTTGTTCATAGTCAACTTGATGTTTTTGCAATAAAGAAAAGTAAAATACCAGAAGAAAAAGTGGATTCAAGAAAAGATTTTATGGAGTTTATTTCAAATAATGGAGAGTTTAGAAAAGAAGAATTTTCACACTTAAGTGATAGCAAATCAACTGCAATAGAAGAAATAGATAAAATTATAGAACAAATGAATGCAAGCAGAGATGAAAATAAAGATGATGAAAGAATATAGTTAAAACATATAGGGGCTGTAAAAAAAGTTCCAACAAAAAAATAAGTGAAGAAATTTACTCATTTTTTGTATAGAAAAAAGCCTATATTTATTGAAAAATAAGGCTTTTATGGTATAATTTATATATGAAATTAACTAATCATACCAATAATAATTATAAACCAAAACAATTAAAATTACCATTTGTGGTGCAAAAAAATGTACTTATTAAATTAAAAATTCAAATTAATTTAATAATAAAAAAATTAGATTTAAGTCAAAATTTTAACTTAAATCTAATTTTTCTATTGGACTTTTTTTACATCCTCTTTTATATTTTAATTGTTGCCAAAAATGGCATCCCAAAGTTCATCACCCAAAACACATTTGAGAAAGTTCTCCTGTGCTTCTTTTATTTTTGTAGCTTCTTTTGCTTGTTTTTCGAGCTCGGGAATTTCGAACTCGATTACGTGTTTTTCAATTTTCTCGATTTTCTTTGCAGGCAACTTCATAGAATAATAAAGCCGATGCTTTCCCAAATTCTTAGAAGACCGTGCAATGCCGTATTTGTACAAAAGGCACAAATCAATTGCAGATTCAAGTTCAGGCGAATTGAAATTGATGTTATCTTTAACACCAACAATGATATACCCATCGCACTTGATAACCCAAGTTGCGATTTCTTTGGCGTGGTTTTCGACTAATTTTTTCCGTTCAGCATGGCTGAGAGAAGAGAAATAAGCGGCCAAGTTTTGCATCATCATAAGATATACCTCTCATTTTATAAAATTATGAAGCGGATTGGCTTCACACAATTTCTTATTATAACATAGAAGTCTTTTATTTTCAATAGAATTAATAAAAAAATATATTAAGTAACATACTTAATGACTAATCTTATAAATTGATTATAACAATAAAAAATAACAAAATCAATATATCTAATAAAAATATATTCAATAAAAAATATAGGCAAGAAAATAATGAAAAGTATTCAAAACAACTTATAATAAGATTTTTAACCAATAAAAAAATCATTAAGTATGTTACTTAATAATTTATAGAAAGGTTAAAAATAATGAGAACAAAAGAAAATAAAGGGGTAACATTGATAGCATTAGCAGTAACAATAATAATAATGCTAATATTAGCAGGAGTAACAATATCAACCTTAACAGGAAATAGTGGAATAAGTAGTAATGCAAATCAAGCAAGAATACAAAATGAATTAGCACAATATAAAGAACAAATGAAATTATATTTAGCAGAAAAAAAGGTCGAAAATTATGATTTTTTTATTGAAAGTCTAAATGCTGGAAAGGAATCACTTATATATGATGGAAAGCCAGATGATGAAAAAGGAAATATAAAAACCATAATACCAAATATAGCAGATGAATATATTGAGTGTTTGCAAATAATAAATGGAGAATTATATATAAAAACAAAAGATGAAAAGAAAATAAAAGCAGCGCAACAATTAGGAATCCAGGTAAATCCATTTGATATAACAGATGATGGAGAATTATTATCAACTAAAGCCAATTTGAAATTAATAAATGGTGAGGGAACATTAGCATTGCCAAGTCTTGTAAGTAAAATTGGAATGGGAGCTTTTTCAGGAGTAGAAGGACTTAAAACAATAATAATACCTTCAAGTGTAAAAGAAATAGGAGACTATGCATTTTCATATAATAAAGAAATAGAAAGAGTTGTTATTGAAGGTGATTTAAAAAGAATAGGTCATTATGCATTTGACCAAGCAACTAATTTAAGAGAAATTAATTTGCCAAATTCTATTTCAGAAATAGGAATTTTTGCTTTTAGAAATACACAAATAAGTGAAGTAACAGTACCAAAAAATGTACAAACTATATCTGGTTTAACATTTGGAAATTGTAGTAAACTAAAAAAGATAGTATTACAAGAAGGATTAAAAACTATAGAAGGAAATGCTATTGGAGGACCAGTTGAATCAATTTCACTTCCATCAACAGTCACATCTATAAATGCTCAAGCATTTATAGATTGTTATAATTTAATTAATATAGATGTAAGTAAAAACAATAATTTTATATTTGAATCTGGAAAATTGTATAATAAAAATAGAACTGAAATAGTATTTATAACCAAAAAAGCTCTTGCAAATCAAAATGTGTTTGAAATTAACGATGGCGTAGAGTATTTTAATACAGATATAAGTTCATATTCTGGTATAAAAAAATTAGTAATTCCATCAAGTTTAAAAAGTATTTCAGCTAAAATATTACCATCAGCAATTGAGAATATAGAAGTAAAATCAGGAAATACAGATTTTATTTCAGAGAATGGAATTTTATATAATAAAAATAATGGACAATTAATAGTATGTTATTCAAAAAATACAAATGTCACTATACAAGAAGGAATAAAATCAATATCTAGTTATGCATTTAAGCTTTCATCAGGAATAAAAGAATTAACATTTCCAAAATCATTAGAAACAATAAGTGGACATTCATTGGATTATATGTATAGTATTCAAAATATAAATATGGGAAAAAACGTAAAATCAATAGATCCGTTGTTTAGACCTGGAAATTATAGTGGAAATATTAATATTGATTCACAAAATCCATATTATGTAGTTGAAAATAAAATATTATATAAAAAGAATAATGGAAAGAAAGATACATTAGTAAGTGTATTGTATAAGATTGACGGAACTATAGAATTAGATTCGAAAGTAAAAACAATAGGCTATTATTCATTTTATGGGCAATCTGGTTTAAAAGAATTAGTAGTTCCAAAAGGAATAGAAAAGATAGAGGCATCAGCATTTACAAATTGTCCTAGTCTTTTAAAAATTGAGATCCCAAAGACAGTAAAAAGCATTGGAGATTCATGTTTTTCAGATAATACGTCTTCATTAGAAGAGATATTGATAAAGAATAAAGAGGACTCTATTACTGGGGCACCATGGGGAGCTGCAAAAGGAATGAAGGTTGTTCAATGGGAAAAATAATATAAGAAAATATTATACTTGACATAAATATATATAATGCTTGAGGATATTGATTTTCAATGACAAAAGCCTTATAATAAATAATGTAAGCAGAAACTGTTGATCTGGCAGTGCCAGAAGGAGGAAAAAATGAGTAGGATCATAATTAATATGATGTATTAATTATTTTCGGCTTGCCGGCCACGCTATAAGCGGAGGAGAGCAAAAATGTATAATGATACTAGTTGACCTCAGAGGCTGTTCCGAATGGAACAGCCTCTTTTTATATACTAGGAAAGTTCTCTGAACTTCCTAGTATATAAAAGCTACAATCGCTAGCCCTTTGAGATTTTCTTCTTTTAGTCGAAAACTCAAATCGGGCGAGAACAAAGGGCAACTACGTTGCTTTGTTCTGTATAAAAATAAGAAAAATTTATTTCAAAATTCAATTGCAAATAAACACAAAATGTGATAGCATAGAGCAAGACGAAAAGAGAGAAAAAGAAGGTGAAAAAAGTGCCAGAAACAGAGCAAAAACATAAAAGCAGAAAAATAGGAGATTTATTTAGTGATTATAAAACAAATAGTAATATAGAAGATGCAGAAATAGCAAGAATGAATTTACTAAAAAAGATAAACACATTAGAAATAGAAATGCAAGCAAAAGAATATATAGAAATAAAAGAAATATGGTACTTTGAAAAATTCTTAAGACAAAGATTTCAATTTGAGCAAGTGCATATAAAAATAAAATATGCAGAAGGAGTAAGAAAAAAGCCAATAGCAGATGAGTGGGAAAATATAGTATGTTTAATGGCACATAAATATCCTTTAATGAAACCATTATTATTATTAAAAAGTCAAATTGAAGTAACAGAAAATCAAATAAATGTATATATGAAAATACAAGGTGCAGATTTTCTAAAAGCAAGAAAATTAGATAGAGAACTAGAAAGTGTAATAGAAAACATATTTGGAAAGAAATATATAGTAAACATAGAAGAAAGAATAAATGCAGAAGAAGTATTAAAACAAAAAGAAAAAGCAAAACAAGTACAACAAAAAGCAATAGAAAATGTAATGAGAGAAGCAATGGAAGCACAAAGAATGGCAGCAGAAAAACAAGCACAAAATAGTGGAGAAAATATGCAAAATAATCATCAACAACAGAGTCATCAAAATCCATCAGCACAAAATTATGAACAATATCCAGCAAGTGAAATGCCACCAATACCAGAAGGTGTATATAATGATGTAGATTATGCAATGCCAACAGATGCAGATATGGGATATATACCAGAAATGCCAGAAAATGAAGAACCTTCAAATATAATCTTTGGTAAGCCATCAAGAGCAAAAGAAACACTATTCAAAATAAAAGACATAACATCAAATGATAGTAGAGTAACAATTGAAGGAAGAATAGTAAGTTGTGAATGTAAAGAAACAAAAACAGGAAAAGGAATGTTAATCTTTGAAATATATGATGGAACAGGAATAATGAATTGTAAAGCATTTGCAAAAGATATAACAGAAGGAAATGAAGTATCAGAGAAAATCCAATCTGCAAAAGCAATAAAAGTAACAGGAAAATCAGGAATGGATGCTTATGCAGGTGATTTAACAGTAATGGCAAATATTATAATAGAAATTTCAGATGAAGGAATGCCACAATTACCAGAAGAAGACACAAGTTCACCATTAATATTAGGAAACTCAATGAATATATCAGATCCATTAGTAAAAATAACAGACTTAAATGCAGAATCTGGAAATGTATGTATAGATGGTGAAATACTTGGAATGGAAGACAAAGAAACAAAAACAGGAAAAGTAATATTAAGTATAAATATATATGATGGAACAAGTACAATGACATGTAAAGCATTTTTACCAGGAAAAAATGCAAAAAACATTGTAAAAAGATTAGGAAAAACAAAAGCAGTAAAATTAGCAGGAAGAGCGCAAATGGATGCTTTTTCAAATGAATTAACAATAATGGCAAATACAATAGTTGAATCAACTCCATTACCAAAAACAACAAGAGAAGATAAAGCAGAAGTAAAAAGAGTAGAATTACACATGCACACCAAAATGAGTGCAATGGATGCAATGACATCAGCAACAGACTTAATAAAAAGGGCAATGAGTTGGGGAATGAAATCAATAGCAATAACAGACCATGGAGTAGTACAAGCATTTCCAGAAGCATATCATTTATTGGGAAGAGATAACCCAGAAATGAAAGTAATATATGGTGTAGAAGCATATTTAGTACCAGATAAAGAAAAATCAGTAAAAAATCCAAGAGGACAAGTACTAAATGATGCAACATATTGTGTATTAGACTTAGAAACAACAGGAATTTCAATAACAACAGAAAAAATTACTGAAGTTGGAATAATGAAAGTAAAAAATGGTGAAGTAATAGATGAATTTGAAATATTTGTAAATCCAGAAAAGCCAATACCACAAAGAGTTGTAGAAGTTACAAACATAACTGATGAAATGGTAAAAGATGCAGAAACAATAGATAAAGTATTTCCAAAAATCTTAGAATTTGTAGGAGATTCAATAATAGTTGCACATAATGCAAGTTTTGATGTTGGATTTTTAAAACACAATGCAAAATTGCTAGGATATGAATTCAATAATACATATATAGACACATTACCACTTGCAAAAGATTTATTCCCAGATTTGAAAAAATATAAATTAGGAAAAATTGCAGATAGTTTAGGAATTGAAGTAGATGTAGCACATAGAGCTTTAGCAGATGTTGATACAACTGTAAAAGTATTTAATGTAATGTTGAAAAAACTAAAAGACAAAGGAATAAATACAGTTGATGAAATAGATTCAGCAACAAAAGATTCAGAAGCTCAAAAAGAAGAATTTAAAAAGCAAAGATCATATCATGCAATAATATTAGCTAAAAATTATGTAGGATTAAGAAACCTATATAAATTAGTATCAATTTCACATTTGAACTATTTTTATAAAAATCCAAGAATATTAAAAAGTATATATAAAAAATATTCAGAAGGATTAATATTAGGAAGTGCTTGCGAAGCGGGTGAATTATATCAAGCAATAGAATTAGGAAAATCTGATGAAGAAATAGAAAATATTGCAAGAGATTATGATTATTTAGAAATTCAACCAATAGGAAATAATGAATTCTTAGTAAGAAATGGTGTTGTACCAGATAGAGAATATTTAAAAGATATAAATCGTAAGATTGTAGAATTAGGAGAAAAACTAGGAAAACTAGTAGTAGCAACATGTGATGTTCATTTTATGGATCCACAAGATGAGATTTATAGAAGAATATTAGAAGCAGGACAAGGATATAAAGATGCAGATGAGCAAGCACCTTTATATTTAAGAACAACAGAAGAAATGCTTAAAGAATTTGAATATTTAGGTGAAGAAAAAGCTTATGAAGTTGTAGTAACAAATACAAATAAAGTATCAGATATGTGTGATAGAATAGACCCAATATCACCAGAAAAATGTCCACCACATATTCCAGGATGTGAGGAAGATATCAAAAATATTGCATATAAAAAAGCACATGAATTATATGGTGATCCATTGCCAGAAATAGTTCAAACAAGACTAGATAAAGAATTAAATTCTATTATAAGCAATGGATATTCAGTAATGTATATTATTGCACAAAGACTAGTATGGAAATCAAATGAAGATGGATATATAGTAGGTTCAAGAGGATCAGTAGGATCATCACTTGTAGCATTTATGACAGGTATAACAGAAGTAAACTCATTACAGCCACATTATAGATGTCCAAAATGTAAATATTCAGAATTTGATGATTATGGAGTTGGAAATGGATTTGATTTACCAGATAAAGATTGTCCAAAATGTGGCACAAAAATGGCCAAAGATGGAATGGATATACCATTTGAAACATTCCTTGGATTTAATGGAGACAAAGAACCTGATATAGACTTAAACTTCTCTGGAGAATATCAAGCAAAAGCACATAAATATACAGAAGTAATATTTGGAAAAGGAACAACATTTAAAGCAGGAACAGTTGGTACAGTAGCAGAACAAACAGCATTTGGATATGTAAAAAAATATTATGAAGAAAGAAATATACCAATAAATAAAGCAGAAATAGCAAGAATATCAGTAGGATGTCAAGGAATAAAAAGAACAACAGGACAACATCCAGGAGGAATTATAGTAGTTCCAAAAGGAAGAGAAATATATGAATTTACACCAGTACAACATCCAGCAGATGACCCAAATTCAGATATAATAACAACACATTTTGATTATCACTCAATAGATGGAAACTTGTTAAAACTTGATATACTAGGACACGATGATCCGACGGTAATACGTATGCTTCAAGATATAACAGGAGTAGCACCAACAGATGTACCATTAGATGATAAAGAAACAATGTCAATCTTTTCATCAACAAAAGCATTAGGTGTAACACCAGAACAAATACATTCAGAAGTAGGAACTTATGGAATACCTGAATATGGTACAAAATTTGCTAGAGGAATGCTTTTAGATACACATCCAACAACATTTGACGAATTAATAAGAATATCTGGACTATCACATGGTACAGATGTATGGTTAGGAAATGCACAATCATTAATAGAACAAGGAATTGTAACACTACAACAAGCAATATGTTGTCGTGATGATATAATGATATATTTAATGAAAAAAGGGCTTCCACCAGATAAATCATTCAAAATAATGGAAGCTGTTCGTAAAGGTAAAGTTGCAAAAGGAAAAGAACCAAAATGGAAAGATGAATATATACCTTTAATGTTAGAACATGATGTTCCAGAATGGTATATAAAATCTTGTGAAAAAATAAAATACATGTTCCCTAAAGCACATGCTGCAGCTTATGTAACAAACGCATTTAGAATTGCATGGTTTAAAGTTCATATTCCATTAGCATATTATGCAGCATTTTTTACAATAAGAGCAAAAGCATTTGATGCAGAAGTTATGATTAATGGAAAAGAAAAAGTAAAAAACAAAATGAAAGAAATTGAAATGATGGGAAATAATGCTACTCCAAAAGATAAAGATATGTATGATGATCTAGAATTAGTATTAGAAATGTATGAAAGAGGACTTAGATTCTTACCAATTGATTTGTATAAATCACATGCTACAAAATTTCAAGTCGAAGGAGATTCATTAAGACCACCATTAAATAGTATAGCAGGATTAGGAAATGTTGCAGCAGAAGGAATTATGAAGGCTAGACAAGAAGAAAAATTTATGTCTATAGATGATTTAAAGATTCGTTCAAAAGTTGGTGATTCTGTTACAGAATTGTTAAGACAATTTGGTTGCCTTGAGGGAATGAGTCAAAGTAATCAATTGAGTTTGTTTGGATAAAATAAAATACCTTGAAAGAAATTTCAGGGTATTTTTTATTATAAGAAAATCGTAAAATCCCTTGACATCTAGGTAATTTGAAGCTATAATGAAAACATCAAAGAAGTGGAGGACACAATATTAATGGAAAAAAACATGTTTTCAATTAATGAAAATCAATATAAAGAAATGACAGATGAAAAATTAATAGAGAATATAAAGCAAGATGATAATATAGCATTAAACTGCTTATTGGAAAGATATAATGATGTGGTAAACATGAAAGCAAATAAATTTTTCATGGTAGGGGCAGAAAGAGAAGACATGGTACAAGAGGGAATGATTGGACTTTATAAAGCAGTAAAATCATTTGATACAGAAAAACAAAACTCATTTAAAACATTTGCAAATATGTGTATAGAAAGACAATTAATAACAGCAGTCAAAAATTCAAATAGACAAAAACACATACCATTAAACTCATCAATATCTTTAAATTCAGCAGCATATGAAGATAATGATGATATGGACAAGCTTGAAATAGTAGATTTAAAAGCAGAAGATGATCCATCAGATATAATAGCAAATCAAGAATATTCAAAAACAATAGAAAGAAAGATAAAAGAAAATTTAAGTGAATATGAATTATCAGTTTTATACGAATATGAAAAAGGACATTCATATGCAGATATAGCAGAAAAATTAAAAACAAAAGTAAAATCTGTAGATACAGCAATACAAAGAATAAAGAAAAAAGCAAATAAAATAAAAGAAAGCATAGATTCATAACTTAATAAAATGTTAAGAAAAAAGTCGAAAAACAAAGAAAAAAGTAGCAAGAAGTACTTGCTATTTTTTTTATTTTCTTATAAAATATTATCTAAATGTGCAATAAAAATTCGGAGGAAAAAAATATATGAACTTAAGCGAAGAAGAGCTTCCAAAAGCATTACAAAAACATGCTAAAGAAGAAAATATAAATACCAATAAAAAAGAAAAAAATAAAAAATCAAAAAAAATATGGTTAAGAATATTAATAGCATTAATCATATTAGGAATACTAGGGACATCAACATTAGCATTTTTATTATATGGACCATATTCAGGATTTAGAGATTGGCTAATAACAAGTGCAATGACAACGATGAGACACCAGTATTTAGCAACATGGTTTTATGATGATGACACTATACAAGAAGTGCTAGAAAATAATAAGGTACACGAAACAAATGAGAACACAGATGCTTCAATGATTGTTATGGTTAATAATGAAAACACAAATAATAATATTCAATATGCTAATGAATATGAAAGACAGATATTAGAAAAAGATCCAGAACATGAAGATTATAAAATAATAAAAATAGAAGGAAAAGGTTATGATGGATATATGGCAGTAATATATGATCCATCAAGAATAAAAACAGTATATACAAGTAAATTAGGAAAAACAGGTGAATATTTGACTAAGATGGCTCAAGATAATAATGCACTAATTGCAATAAATGGAGGAGGATTTGAAGATCCAAATTATGTGGGAAATGGAGCAATACCCCTTGGAATAACATTTTCAAAAGGAAAATTAATAACATCAGAAACATATAGAGGACAAGGTGGATTAATAGGATTTACACAAGATGATAAATTAGTGCTTGGAAAAATGACTGTAGAGCAAGCAAAGAAACAAAAAGTTCGTGATGGAGTAACATTTGGACCATTTTTAATAGTAAATGGAAAACCATCATCAGTATCTGGAAATGGTGGTTGGGGAACAGCACCAAGAACAGCAATAGCACAAAGACAAGATGGAATTGTATTGTTTTTAGTTGTAGATGGAAGAACAGTAACAAGACCTGGTGCAACAATGAAAGATTTAATAGAAATATTTGAAAGATATGGAGCTTATAATGCGTCAAATCTAGATGGAGGAACATCTAGTGCAATGGTAGTAAATAATAAAATAATAAATGATCCAGTTGATCAATCAGGATCACATAGAACAAGATATATTTCAACAGCATTTATATTAACAAAAGAAGATAATCAATAAGTAAAAATGGAGGATATAATGGGATTTGTAGTTGCAGTTGATGGACCTGCCGGAAGTGGAAAAGGGACAATAACAAAAAAAATAGCAAAAGAAATGAATTTAACAAGTATAGATACAGGAGCAATGTACAGAAGCGTTACACTTGCAATGTTAAATAAAAGTATAGCATTAGATGATTTTGAAAAAATATCAAAACTTTTAGATGAAATAAAAATAGAATTTAAAAAAATAGATGGAGTTCAAAAAGTATATTTAAATGGTGAAGATGTATCATTAGAAATCAGAACAAAACCTGTTAATGAAAATGTATCACCAGTTTCAACAATAAAAATAGTAAGAGAAAGATTAGCAAAACTTCAAAGAGAAATGGCAGAAACAATAGATGTTATAATGGAAGGAAGAGACATTGGAACAAATGTATTTCCAAATGCCAATGTAAAAATTTATTTAGATGCAACACCAGAAGAAAGAGCTAGGAGAAGATATTTACAAAATAAAGAAAGTGGAATTGAAATGCCATATGAAGAAATACTTGAAAGTGTAAAAAATAGAGATTTTATTGATAGTACAAGAGAAATAGCACCATTAAAAAAAGCAGATGATGCAATATATGTTGATTCAAGCAACATGACAATTGATGAAGTTGTAGCAAGCATAGAAAAAATAATAAGTGAAAAAAGAAAATAGAATAGGAGTTATAGCATGAAAGAAGAATTTTTAAATTTATTAAGAAGTGTAAAAAGAGAAGGAATTGATGATTTAATAAGATTTGTTGAAAATACAGATTTTTTTACAGCACCTGCAAGTACAAGATTTCATGGAGACCATGCTGGTGGACTTGTAGAACATAGCATGAAAGTATATGAAATATTGCAAGAAAAAGTAAAAAATGCTCCAATAGCATTAAATATACCGCCAGAAACTTTGATAATAGTACCACTATTACATGATTTGTGTAAAGCTAATTTTTATAAAATAGATTATAGAAATGCCAAAAATGCCTTAGGAGTATGGGAAAAAGTACCATATTATACAGTTGAAGATACTATACCATATGGACATGGTGAAAAATCTGTTATGATGATAACAGAATACATGAAATTAACAAGTGAAGAAAAGTATGCGATTCGTTGGCATATGGGATTTACAGAGCCAAAAGAACAATATGGAACAATAGGATTAGCATACACTAAATATCCTTTAGCATTGCTTATGTTTGAAGCTGATTTGGAAGCAACATATTTCTTTAATACATAATTAAAAATCGCCAGATAGGCGATTTTTTTATAAAAAAAGTCACTTTAATTTAAAGTGACTTCATATATTAAATTATTTTGCTAAACATTTATCAAGTTCTTCACAAATTGCTTTTTTATCCATTTTTTGACCAATGAAAACAAGTTTAACCATTCTATCTCCAACTTCTTCATCCCAGTCTCTTTCTAAATCAGAATTAGCTTTTCTAAATGCTTGTTGATCTTTTAATGGGAAAGTAGCAATCCATTCGCCAGCTTCATAAACTCCAGTTTGTTTTCCAGCTTGTTCAAAAACATATGACATTTCATCATCATTCTCAAACCAAACAATACCTTTACATCTAATTATATTTCTTGGTAATGAATTAACGAAATTATGGAATTTTGATTCAACTAAAGGTTTTCTTCTATAATATACAAAAGTTCCAATTCCATACTCTTCAGTTTCACCTTCTTCAGCTTCTTCCTCAGTTTTATCTAATTCTTGAGCCCAACCAGCTGAAAGTGAAGCTTTTTCGAAATCAAAAGCTTTTGTGTTCATAATTTCTCTAAAATCAACATCTGAATAATTTGTTTCTATTATTTTTGCACTTGGTTGTAATTTTTTTACAACAGCTTTAACTTTTTCAAGTTCATCTTTAGAAAGTTCATCAACTTTGTTTAAAATCAAAGTATTACAGAATTCAATTTGCTGAATTAATAAATTTTCAATATCTTCACCATCAATTTCATCTTTTTCAAGTTCTTCACCACAATTGAATTCATCTCTTAATCTTAAAGCATCAACAACAGAAACAACATTGTCTAATCTACAAATTTTAGGTAATCCATATTGTTTTGTAGAATCTTGTAAAACAGTTATTGTTTGAGCAATTGGAATAGGTTCACAAATTCCACTAGCTTCTATTAATATATAATCAAAATTTCCTGTTTTAACTAAATCAACAATTTGTTGCATTAAATCAACTTTTAAAGTACAACAAATACAACCATTTTGTAAAGGAACAAGGCTATCATTTGTTTCAGTAACAATACCACCTTTTCCTATTAAAGATGCATCTATATTTACTTCTCCAATATCATTAACAATTACAGCAACTTTGTAACCATCTTGATTATTTAAAATATGATTTATAAGAGTTGTTTTTCCAGCTCCTAAGTATCCTGTTAATAATGTAATTGGCACAGTTTTCATTTAAAATTCCTCCTTTTTGGCTTAAACCATTATAATTCGCTTGAATTATATCACTTTTTAGAAGTAAATGCTATACTTTTTTTAGAATTTATGGTATAATATTTACATAATTGCGTAAATACGTAAGTAGAAAGGATGAAATTCATGACGCGGAGTACAGAAAAATATTCACCACTATCTGAGGAAACAGTATTAAAACTCAAAGAAAAACACTTACAAGCAGCACAACAATCGAATGATATTTTGAGTTGGGCTCAAAAAGAATACGATTTGTTGACTGATGTGGAAGTACCTGAAGAAGATTCAAAACAGTTTTATCTTTTTCTTGATGGTTTGAGAGGTTGTATTAACTACCGGAAAATGACCATTAAGATGAAAAACGAAACGAGTTACTTGTTGAAAACAATAATGTATCTCATTTTGTGGATGAATTCTGTTGATGGGAAAACAACTTGTATTGAACTGATTGCAAGATGCAAATCATTTGAAAGCGAACTCACAAAAATTTTGCGCAAAGCAAATATGAATCTCTCAACAAGTATTCGAGATCGTTTTGGAATTAAAGGAATCATCTTTAATGATGCTTCTGAAGAAGAAATTGAAGAAATGATCGAGCATATTTTTGATACCATTAATAATGTTTTGGTTATTCGAAACATTAAAATGGCAAGAGAATTCAAAAAGTGGGTAGAAGAAAGCACTGAAATTATGGAGGCTGATAAAAAAGTTGTTGCAGAAATTATGGATACACCATTTTTTATTGATGAGTCAAAAGTAAAAGACTATATCCATCATCCCAAAGAAAATGGATATAAAGCATTGCAATTTACCTTGTCAATAACAGCATATTCTACTAATATTCCTGGTGCACAAATCGAAATTCAACTGAAATCTCAAAAAATGGAGGAAGAAGCTGAAAGCGGAAAAGCAAGCCATGAAGTTTACAAGAAAACGGGTGGTCATACAACAGAAGAATTAACAGATATTGATTTGCTGATAAATGAGGCTTTTAAAATCACAGATTTTACACAGCTTCATATCAGTGGGTTCTCTGGAAATTCTGAAAAAGAAGACAGAATTGGAGCATCTCAACCTGATATTTTTGAAATTCGGCATCTTTCACAAAGCTTTGTGAATAAACAGTAATCCTTTATCCCTAGGAAATTATTTCCTAGGGATTTTTTTTATTTCTATTGACATTATTTTTTGTTATTGATATTATAAATTTGAAAAATATCATTATAAAATGATAAAAATTAAAGGAGGAAAAGAAAATGGCACAAATAGATCATGTAGATTATGAGGCAATGCCTAGACAAGCAAAACAAATGAGGGAGTATGCAGTAGAATTAAATGGAGAATTAAGAACAGCATATTCAAATGTAGGAGATATGCACAATTCATGGTATGGAATTAGATACAATGAATTAGTAAAAGATTTTAATGAATTAGTACCACAAGTAAACGATTTATTAAAATTAGTAGTTACAGATATTCCATTTGCAATTGAAACAATTGCAAACAATTATGCACAAGCTGATAAAGGACAAAATGTAACATCAGCAGAAGAAACAGCTGCAAATAAAATCGAAAATTTACCAATAACAAATGATGTTGGAATGAGATTTATGACAGGAGAAGTTTCAAATACACAAAGAGCTGTATCAGAAAAATTTGAATCAGCAAAAGAATTAATGAATAGAATTGAATCTGAATATAACAGAGTTGATTGGCAAAGTGAAGCTTCAGAAAGCTTCAAAGCTAGATTTGCTCAATTAAAGAGTGACATATTAGCTTCATTTGACAATATCAATAATCAATTCACAAAATTAATGACACAAACACAACAAGATATTGAAGCAACAGAAAAAGCAAATACAGTTCAATAAAAAATAGAAAGCACATATATGTGCTTTCTAAAGTAATGTAAGATATATTATTTTAGAAAGCATAGATATGCTTTAATTAAACAAATGAAAGGAGAACTTACTATGGAAGGAAGATTTTTACCAATAGGAAGTGTTGTAAGATTAAAAGAAGGCAAAAAAAGATTAATGATAACAGGTTTTTTACCAATTGAACAAAATGAAAAAGGTGAAAAAAATGTATGGGATTATAGCGCATGTTTATATCCAGAAGGAGTAATAACACCAACAAATAATTATCTATTTAATCATTCTCAAATCGAAGAAATACATTTTATAGGATTAGTAGATGAAGAAGAAGAGAAATTTAAAGAAAAATTAAATAAAGCAGTTGAAGAATTAGGAAATAAATAAAGAAAGTGGAAAAAAATGTTAGTAACATTAATAGGAAAAAATGTTTTATATAAATTAAAGTTACCAACAAAGAAAACAGGTAACTATTGGATAACAGATGATGATGGAAAAAAACTAATTAATATTGTAGGAAAAAACAATGAATGGCAGATGTATAGCAATGAACAAGTAAAAATATTAAATCCACAATCTATAAAATCTCTAAATATATCAAAAATTGCAAAAGATATAATGAACATAATAAAAGGGGTAAAATTAATAGAAAGAAATATTTATTATATTTCATTAGCTAGTAATCCAAATATGTTATATATTTTATTATGTGAGCCAATATATGAAAAAAATTATATACATATAAAAACTTCAAATTTTCAAGAAATAACAATTGGAAAAAGTTTAGCTTGTGATATTGTATATAATAATTCATTAATAAATGAAAAACAAGCAAAGATATTTTATAGTAATGGAAAATTAATGCTTGAAAATTATGACACTAATTATGGAATATTTTTAAATGATATGCCAGTGTCAAATAGATTAAAACTATTATTTAATGGTGATGTAATTTTTATTATGGGATTAAGAATAGTTGTTGTTGGCAACAACTTTTTTATAAATAATCCATTTAATAGAGTAACATATAATCAAAGAAAATTTCAACTTATAGAGAACCATCAAAACATAATAAAAACAGATGAAAAAGTAGATGAAGATATTAAATTGTTTTCAGAGAAAGATTTCTTTGCAAGAGCACCAAGAATAACTAGTAAAATAGATAGAGAAAAAATAAAAATAGAACCACCACCACAAAAACAAGAAAAAGATGAAAAACCATTAATATATACAATTGGTCCTAGTTTAGCAATGGGATTGGTTATGTTAATATCAATGAGTTCAACAATTAGTGGTGTTTCCAATGGAAGTGCATCAGCCAAAAGTACAGTTACATCAGCATTGATGACTGTAGCAATGTTAATAAGTATGATATTATTTCCAATATTAAATAATAAATATGAAAAAAGAAAAAAGAAAAAGAAAGAAGAATTAAGACAGAAAAAATATAAAGAATACATCAATAAAAAGATTCAACAAATAGATGATGTAATGATAAAACAAAAGAAAATATTATTTGATAAATATTTATCAGCAGAAGAATGTGCACAAATTATATTAAATAAAGATTCTAGATTATGGGAAAGACGTACAGAAGAAGATGATTTTCTAGCAATTAGAGTTGGCTTAGGAGATTTACCAATAGATGCAGATATAGAATATCCAAATCGTGAATTCTCACTAGAAGAAGATAATTTGATAGAATTAATTAATTCAGTAGCCAATAAATCAAAAGTAATAAAAAATGTTCCAATAACAGTATCACTTGCATCAAAAAATATAGCGGCAGCTATTATAGAAAATGATGAAAGAACAACAGAAAAATTTGCTCAAAATTTAATAATGCAATTAATTGCATTACATAGTTATGCAGATTTAAAACTAGTCTTTTTATTAAAAAGAGAAAAAAATATAAGATGGGAACATATGAAAACATTACCACATATTTGGGATGAACAAAAACAAATAAGATTTTGGGCAGACGATTATGAGGATATGAAAGATATTTCAAGATATCTTGAAATGGAACTAAATAATAGAAGAAAATATGAAGATAAATTTGATTATAGATCATTTGCACAATATTATTTAATAATAACAGATGATTATAAAACAATTGAAAATTTAAAAATTGTAACAGAAATATTAAATGCAAAAAGAAATTTAGGATTTGGACTATTTTGTATAACAGATAATATGTTACATTTACCAAATGAATGTCAATTATTTATAAATATAAATGGAAATAAGGGAAATTTATTTGAAAATGAAATAACAGCTACTACAAAAAAAGAATTTTATTTTGATTCATCATTTACATTCTTCTTTGAAAATATAGGACAAAAATTATCAAATATTCCAATAAGAGCAAATACAGCTTCAAAATTTTCTTTACCAGAAACATATACATTTTTAGAGATGTATGATGCTGGAAGAATAGAACAATTAAATATATTACAAAGATGGATGACAAATGATTCTACAAAATCATTACAAGCACCAATAGGAATAGATACAAACGGAATGCAAATAGTGTTAGATATTCACGAAAAAGCACATGGACCACATGGTTTAATTGCAGGAAGTACAGGATCTGGTAAGAGTGAATTTATAATTACATATATATTATCATTAGCTGTAAATTATCACCCAAATGATGTTGCAATGATATTAATAGATTATAAAGGTGGAGGATTAGCAGGAGCATTCCAAAAAGGAAATGTAAAATTACCACATATAGTAGGAACAATTACAAATATTGATAAAGTTGGACTACAAAGATCATTAGTATCTATACAAAGTGAGTTAAGAAGAAGACAAGTAAAATTCAATCAAGCAAGAGAAAAGACAGATGAAGGTACAATTGATATTTATAAATACCAAAAATTATTCCATGATGGAGTTGTAAATGAACCAATACCACATTTGTTAATAATATGTGACGAGTTTGCAGAACTAAAACAACAACAACCAGATTTTATGGACGAATTAATAAGTGTTGCCAGAATAGGACGTAGTTTAGGAGTTCATTTAATATTAGCAACACAAAAACCAGCAGGTGTAGTAAATGACCAAATTCGTAGCAATAGTAAATTTGGAATATGTTTAAAAGTACAAGATAGACAAGACAGTATGGATGTTATAAAAAGACCTGAAGCTGCAGAATTAAAAAGAGCAGGACAATTTTATATACAAGTAGGAAATAACGAATATTTTGCATTAGGACAATCTGCATGGGCTGGTGCAAGTTATGAACCATCAGACATAATAAAGAAAAATGTTGATAACTCAATGAAATTTGTATCAAATATAGGTTCTGTAATAAAGAAAATTGATGATACAAAAAAAGCACCAGTAAAGAAAGATGGAGAACAATTAACAAATATAGTAAAATATATTTATGAATTAGGAAAAAATGAAAATATTCATTTAAAACCATTATGGTTAGAAAATATACCAGAGATAATAATGTTAGGAAAAACAAAAGAAAAATATAAAATAGAAAAGAAAGAAAATGAAGTAATACCTGTAATTGGAGAATATGATGATCCATATAACCAAAGACAAGGTCCAGTAGAATTAGACTTTAAGAAACAAGGTAATATAATTGTTTATGGAAATGCTGAAAGTGGTAAAGAAACATTAATAAGTACAATGGTATATGATATTATAACAACATATACAGTTAGAGAAGCACAGATGTATTTATTAGATTTTGGAAGTGAAGCTTTAAAAATATTTAAAGATGCACCACATGTAGGGGATGTAGTATTAAGTACAGATGCTGAAAAAATCAATAGATTATTTGAAATGATTCAAAGAGAAATGAAAAGAAGAACAGAAGTATTATCAAATTATGGTGGAGATATAAAACTATACATAAAAGATACAGGAATTCCAATGCCACAAATCATAGTAGTTATAAACAACTATGAAGGATTTGTTGAAAACTATGGTGAAAAATATGATGATATATTACTTACATTATGTAGAGAGGGTATAAAATATGGAATAGTATTTGTACTAACAGCAAGTGCTTATAATAGTGTAAGATATAGATTATCACAAAACTTTAGACAAAAAATAGCATTACAATTAAACAATGAAGATGATTTCCTAAATATAATAGAAGGGGTAAAAAAGCAAAGACCTGCACATGTATTTGGTAGAGGATTAATCAAATATAGTGATGTTTATGAATTCCAAACAGCGAGAATCTGTGAACCTGAAAAATGGAACTTATTTATAAGAGAAACTATAAAACGATTAAATGAAATGTATTCAGAAAGAGCTGTTTCAATACCAGTATTACCAAGTCAAATAAAAGTAGAAGATGTAAAAGAATTAGTAACACAATTAGATAAGTTACCAATAGGAATATACAAAACAAGCCTTGGACTAGCAACATATGACTTCAAAAACAATTTAGTAAATATTATTTCAGCTAAAAATATAGATATTGTTGCTGAATATATAACACATTTATATGAAGAAATTAATCTTTTAGAAAATGTAGAAATTACATTATTTGATGCAGAAGGAATTGTGCAAGAAACAAGAAAAAATTTAAAACTAGATTATCAAAATTATTCATTAAGAATACAAAATAATCTAAGTAAAACAAAGCATAATGTTTGCATTATTTTAGGAATTGATAAATTCTTAACAAGTATAGAAACATCAATATTAGCAGACTTGAAAAAGGCAGAAGAATTAAAAAATTACACATTTATAGTAGTTGATAGTGTATTCAAGCTAAAAAATCACGAATATGATGATTGGTATAAAGCTTATATAACAAAGGACTCAGGAATTTGGGTTGGAAATGGTGTAAGTGATCAGTACTTAATTAGACTAAATTCAAGTAACAGAAATTTAGTAAATAATTGTGGAGATAGTTTTGGATATGTAATAAAACAAGAAGAAGGAATGTTGATAAAATTAATAGGAATGAAAGATGCTGGTGATGAAAATGGATAAAGTATTAGTCAAAGTTTATGTTCCTATGTTGGAAGGAATCTATGATGTATGGATTCCTTCTAATAAGAGAATACATGAAATAATTGTATTATTGGTAAAAGCAATATTTGAATTAAGCGAAGGCTGTTATAATCCATCTGAAATGCCATCATTATATGATAAAATAACAGCAGAAGAATTTGATTTTAATTCAATATTGAAAGATACTACAATAAGAAATGGAACAGAAGTTATATTAATATAGAGATTTGAGATTTTGAAAGGAAAGAGTATAATGAGAACACTAAGAGAAGATAATATATACCAAGATGATACAAGTGTTGGAATAAATGAATTGTTAAAAGAAAATAAAAAAGTAATTTCATTTTTAGGAGCAAGTCAAAGTGGAACAACATTTATTATAAATAATATAGCACGAATAATGGCTAGAAGAGATATAAGTGTAGCAATATTAGATATGACATCAAATAAAGATTCATATTATATTTATACACAAAATAAAGAATCAATAAGAGCCAATATAAAAGATTGTTTCAAAAATCTTTCAGAAGGAAAGTTCTTAGGAATAGAAATTGAAAAGAATTTAACAATATATACAGATTTACCAAATGAAAAAGAATATAGTGTAAAAGTAGAAAAAATATTAGAAACACTATTAAAAAAGCATCAAATAGTTCTTATAGATACAGACTTTTCAACAGATTTTGATTATTTTTCATATTCTCAACAAGTTTATTTAATACAAACAATGAATGTATTAACAATTCAACAATTAACAGAGTTTTTGTCAAAGCTAAAGTCACAAAATGTTATAGATGATGATAAAATAAGAATTATATTAAATAAATATATGGAGATAGATGGAATTACGGTAAAACAATTAATTGGTGGATTGGCATTTTATAATGATCCTTCAATGTCTTATATGCAACAAATTTTTGAAAAAAATGGAGCAAGATATACAACTATTTCATATAATCAACATGCTTATGAAAGATATTTACAAGATATTGCAAAATATCAAATTTCTATTGATGATAATTCAAGTGAATTTAGAAATGAATTAGAAAGATTAACAGATGATGTTATAAGAGGATAAATGAAAAGGAGGAAATTACATGGGACTTTTAGATGATTTGTTTAGACAAATTGGTGATTTTTGGGGCAGTTCAAGTAAAAGCAATAACAAAAATACAACTAGTAGTAGTTCTAGTAGTATATCTAGTGGTGTTTCAGGCACAGGGATAACAAAAGAAGAGAGAAAAAATCAGATAAAAAGAAAATACAATACTTTAGATGCTGAAAATAAATTGAAAGGTGTATTATTTAGTAAATTAATAAATAATACAAATGATATAATAGGAAATGCTAATAATAAGAAAGAAAATACAAAATTTTAGAAAAATACAAATGATAAGGAGGGAAATATGTTTGAATTTTTAGAATCAAAAGCAAATGAATTAATAGATAGTATAAATTCTACTGCAAATGGAATGTCATCTGATAGTGAAGCTGCTACTACTCAAGCGACTGACAATGAATCACAAGCATCACAATTGGAAGCACAGGCTGTAGCTGAGGAAGCAAGTTGTCCTCACTATAAAGAAGAAACAAGAACAGTAACAGTTGATGACGGAGATGGAAAATCACATACAGAAACTGAGGCAGAAACTGTTCCAGATCCAGCAGCAGATGCATCAAGTAGAGCAAAGGCGTCATCACTTAGAGCTCAAGCAGCAACATTAAAGGCAGCAGCGGCAGCCCTTAGAGCATTGGCAAGTGCACTGAGAGCACAATTAGATGCAATAAAGGCACAAAGACAAAGATTTGCAGATGCAATAGCAGAAGTAAACCAAAAAGCAGAAGATGCGAAACAAAAATTAAATGAGGGAACTGGTTTTATTGTAGGAGCAATAAGGGCTTTTTCAGCTCCAATAGTAAGTGGTGCTGTTAATATGGTCAAAAATACTACAAATTCTATATTAGGGAATGTTGGTATCGATTTGTCAGATGGCTTTGATGAAAAGGATGTGTATGGATTAACTGGTTGGATTGCACAAACAGCTGTAGATACAGGAGCTTTTGTTGTAAAAACTTTTGTAAGTACAACAGTTGCGTCTACACTAGGCGGAGGAATGATTGGCACTACTGGTGCATTCGTTGTAGGAAAAGTAGTTGGTCCAACAATAGATGAAGCATTTGGTGAGAAAGCTGTTGATGGTGTACATACATTTTTAACTTCAGCTTTGGAATTTTTTGGAATAAAAGCTAAATCAGATGAAAAAGAGACTGCTACAGCAGGTACAGAAGAGGTTGAGACTATTCTAGCTGGAGATAAGGCGAATTTGCAAGGTAATATAACTGAAGATGGAAAGAAAGGGAATAATGGACAAGCAGAGCTTAATAATGCAAATGGTCAACAGCCAAATTCTGCAGATAAAGCTAATCAATTAGCGACATTACAAGTTCAATTGGCAGAAGCACAAAAAGATTTAGAGCGTAAAAAAACAACTTATGATGCATCTAAAACAGCAAATGATAAAGCTAAACAAAATGAAAAAACAGCAAGATATCAATTAGAAATGGCAGAATCAACATATAATAACTCAAAAATTCGTCTTACAGGAATGGAAAAAGATCAGTCTGAAAAATGGAATGAATATCAGAAGAAACTTAGTATAAATGGAAAAAATTCATATCCTGCAAATAATGCTGAAAAGGAATGGAGAGCATCAAAGGAAGCGGCAGAAAAATATAATATGGAAACAGTTTATACAGCTAAAAAGAATGTAGATAAATATCAAGAAAATTATGAACGTATGGAAAGTCGTTTAAAAACAGATAATGCAAGTCATGATAAAATTACAAAACAATATGAAGATGCACAGGCTAAATTAGATAAAATACAACAAGAAATAGATGCATTAAATAAAAAATAATGTAATAAGGAGGTAAAAAATGAGTTCACCATTGAAAATAGATTATGAAAGCATACCAAATCAAGCAAACAAAATAAGAAATACAGCATTAGAAATAAATGATAGAATATTAGACGTATATAAACAAGTTGCAGAAATGCATACACATTGGTATGGTAAAAGATATAATGAATTAGTAAGCAAATTCAATGAATTAGCACCACAATTTAATAAATTTTTAGAAGTAATAGTATCCCAAATACCATACATGTTTGATGCTATTGCTAATGACTTCTCTGGAATAGACATACAACAAAATGTTGCAACAGCAAGAAAAGAAGAGTATAAAAGTATCCAAGAAATTCAAATATTTAATGATGTAGGAATGAGATACTTACAATCAGAAGTTGATCCATACCAAACAGAAATCGTATCAGATTTTCGTTCAGCAAAAGAACTTATGGATTCAATGCAAAAAACTGTAGAACAAATAATATTACAATGTGATGGTGCAGATGAATTTAGATCACAATTTAGAAATTTAGTAAGTTCATTTAAACAAGTATTAGACAATGTAGAATCTCAATTTGTAGAATTAATGAATAAAGACAGAGCACAAATTGAAAAAGCAGAAAAATTAAATACAACAAAGTAAAAAAATTAAGAATAGATATAAGATCTATTCTTTTTTTATTTAGAAAGGCATAAAATCAAAAGAGGTGATTTTATGCCAATATCATTATCAAATAAAAAGAAAATGAGAAATGGACTATTTGTAGTAATTATATTAATTTTATTATTAACAACAAGATTAGGTTATATCCAATTAGTATGGGGAGCAGAATTGAATAATCAAGCAACAAGTCAACAATCACAAAGTAGAAAAATAACAGCAAAAAGAGGAACAATATATGATGCAACAGGAAAATATGAATTAGCAGTAAGTTCAAGTGTAGAAGCAGTAACAATAAATCCAACAAATATATCAAAAGAAAACAAAGAAAAAGTAGCAAAAGCGTTAAGTGATATATTTGAATTAGATTATGAAAAAGTATTAAAAAGAGTAAATAAAAGAAGCTCAATAGAAACAATAGTAAAGCAAGTAGAAAAGAGTAAAACAGATGAATTAAGAAAATGGATGGAAGAAAATCAAATAACAACAGGAATAAATATTGATGAAGATTCTAAAAGATATTATCCATATGGAGATTTAGCAGCACAAGTAATTGGATTTTGTGGAAATGATAATCAAGGATTAGATGGAATTGAAGCAAAATATAATGATGAATTAAAGGGAAAAAATGGAAAGATAGAAAGACAAACAAATGCAGCAGGAGAAAGTTTAGGAGATGAAGAATATATTTCAACAATAGATGGAAATAGTTTAATATTAACAATAGATATGACAATACAATCAATTGTAGAAAAATATTTAGAAGAAGCATGTATAGATAATGTTTGTACAGATGGTGGAAGTATAATAGCTATGAATCCTAAAAATGGAGATATTTTAGCAATGGCAACATATCCTGCATATGACTTAAATAGTCCGTATGAACCACATACAGATGAGCAAAAAGCAGAATGGGAAAATCTAGATTCACAAGACAGAACAACAGCAATGCAAAAAATGTGGAGAAATAAGGCAATATCAGATACATATGAGCCTGGTTCAGTTTTTAAAACAATAACATCATCTGCAGCATTAGAAGAAGGAATAGTAACAGATATAGATAAACAAGGACAATTTTGTTGTACAGGAGGAATAGAAGTTGCAGGAGTAAGAATAAAATGTTGGAGATATTATAGACCACATGGATCAGAAAGTTTAAGATTAGCATTAATGAATTCTTGTAACCCAGTATTTATAGGGTTAGGACAAAAAATAGGTGTAACAAAATATTATGAATATTTAAGAAAATTTGGATTGTTTAATAAAACTGGAATAAAATTACCAGGAGAAGCAAATAGTATATTCATAAAAGAAGAAAAAGCAGGCCCTGTAGAATTAGCAACAATTAGTTTTGGGCAAAGATTTGAAATAACACCACTTCAGATGATAACAGCAGTATCAAGTATTGCCAATAAAGGAACATATATAAAACCAAGAATAGTAAAAAGTATTATAAATAGTGAAACAGGTGAAAAAACGGATATGCCAATTGAAACAGGAGAACAAATAATTTCGAAAGAAAATGCAGAAAAAGTATTAAGCATGATGAACAGTGTTGTATCAGAAGGAACAGGAAAAAATGCAAAAGTAGAAGGATATCAAGTTGGTGGAAAAACAGGAACATCAGAAGATGGAGTTAATACTGGAAAATATGTTACATCATTTTGTGGTGTAGCAAATACAGATGATCCAGAAATAGTACTTTTAATAACTTTATATAACCCAACAGGAGAAGGTGGACACCAAGGTGGTGGAGTTGCAGCTCCTGTTGGAGGAAAAATTTTAAGTGAAGTTTTACCATATTTAGATAGTAAGACTGATGTTTGACAAAATTATGTAAATATGTTACAATAATAATATCTTGAGTTCTTGCACAGAGCAACTTTAGAAGTTTTGTAAATTTCTGGAGGGCTGTGCAAAACCTCCAGACAAATATGGAGGTGTCAATATGACGCACGTTAATGAGACCGCACGTAACACCATGGATCAGATCAACAACAAGATGAAGCGCACTATGCGGCGTGTTCTTTCTTGCAACGATGTGAAGGTCGCAGAGAAGTGTACCCTGGTACCTGCTCTTGTTATCGGCCTGGAATACATCGTTATGATGTTGGTCCTGAATCAGCTTGCATTTTCGGCAGCTGGTATTACCATTGCAGGAGATAAGTTCATCGACGTTTTCACTGGACTCAACTACGCATTTGCGTGGGCTGGTGAGGTTTTTGACTATATCTTCTATATGGCCATTTGGACGGCGGTGTTGGTTTTCTATCTCATGTACAAGAAATTGAACACTGAGGAGGGCGCCAAGCAACGTTATGTTTTCAAAAAGAATCGACTTTATTGGGGATCTGCTGTAATCACTGCAGCATACTACAGTTGGAAGATGCTTTTTGTTAACAACAGTCTGCTGAATCAGTTTGGCACTACTAACATCCGTATGGGTGCGAACATGTTTACTGGTTTTGCTGTCCTGATTGTCAACTGGCTGGTTTTCATTGTAGTGTTTGTGGCATTGGTCTATGTTACGAAGCTCATTATGACAAAGCTGAAAAACAGTGATGTCAAGTAAGTTTCTTGGTAATAAAACTAAGATAACTTAAGGAAGTAGCACATATCGTTTTACGGTGTGTGCTATTTCTTTTTTATAATAAAAATATTGTTAAATTTATTATATATGTTAAAATAAATAATATAATTAAATAAAGAATTTTTTAGAAAGGAAAATTAAAATGATTAAATTAGGAATAATATATGGAGGGATTTCAACTGAACATGATGTATCTATAATGTCAGCTAAATCTGTATTAGAAAATTTAAATAAAGAAAAATATGAAATACATGAAATTTATATAAATGAATATGGAAAATGGTTTGAAATACAAAATGGAGAAAAAGAAGAAATATATAATTTAATATGGACATTAAAAGAATTAGATGTAGTATTTCCAATTTTACATGGAATTGGAGGTGAAGACGGAACAATACAGGGAATGTTAGAAATGTTAAAAGTTCCATATGTTGGGTGTGGTGTATTAGCTTCTGCAGTAGGAATGGATAAAGTTTATTCAAAAATAATATTTAAAGAAGTAGGAATTCAGCAAGCTAAATATTTAGTTATTTATTATAAAAATGATAAATATTATATTAGAGAAAATGGTATAGGTGAAGAATTAAAATTCGAAAAAATAATTGAAAAACTAAAGTTTCCAATGTTTGTAAAACCATCAAATTCAGGATCATCTGTAGGAGTAAAAAAGGCAAATGATGTTAATGAATTAAAACTTGCTATAGAAAATGCAAGTAAATATGATAGAAAAATTATTATAGAAGAGGGAATAAAAGGAAAAGAAGTTGAATGTGCAATTTTAGAGAAGAAAGACGAAATAATTGCATCAACAGTTGGAGAAATAAAGTCAGCAGAAGAATTTTATAGTTTTGATGCAAAATATAACATACCAAATTCTCAAACAATTATACCAGCCAAAATAGAAAAAAAACTAATTGAAGAAATTCAAAAAAATGCAATCAAAGCATTTAAATCAATAGATGGAAGAGGTTTAGCAAGAGTAGATTTCTTTATAGAAGAAGGAACTAATAATATATATATTAATGAAATTAATACAATGCCAGGATTTACAAAAATAAGTATGTATCCAAAATTATTTGAATCAGATAAAATAAGTTATAGTGAATTGTTAGATATATTAATAAATTATGCAATTAACAAATTTGACTTTACATAAAAATGATGATATAATAATAAATAGTTGGTATTTACCCAAAAAAGCAGAAAGGAGAAAATTATTTAAACTTATTAAATAATGAGGTAAAAACATATGACAAATTTGAAAGTGAGACATTTGAATGGTGAAGTCGTCGAATTAAATCTTGAAAAAGACAAGATTTATGTAGATGACCAAAACAAGATTGTATATTTTAAATTTGGCGATGATGAAAATGGTGTTATGCAATATAAAGAACTTGGTTTTAAAGATGTTTGTACAACGCCACAGTCCATAGTTACACATCTTTTTAACAATGGTTTTTATGCAGTTGTTACAGGAGTTGAGCAATCTGATGATGGCTCAGACTTAGTGCACTTTTCTAGAAAGAAATATCTTCAGGAACAGATTGATTGCATTAAAGTAGATGATGTCTATAACTGTAACATTAAATCTATTGCACCATTTGCTTTATTTGCAGAACTTGCAGATGGAGTAATCTGCATGGTACACTGTTCTGAGGCATCAAAATCTTCTATCAGAGATATGAATACTTGTTTCAAAGTAGGTGATAATATCAAAGTAAAAATTATCAGTAAAATTTTCCAAGATGGAAAGTGGAAAATTAATGCTTCCAGAAAACAAGCTGATAAAGGTATTTCTCCTATTGTTGGAACAATATTGCCGGTAATGATTACCGGTAATGCTGGATATGATGCATATTATTGTGAAGTTACGCCTTCTCAAAAAGGAATTCTTCATGTTCCTATTACAGAAAAATTTAATGTGGGCGATCAAACTTATGGATATCTTATCCAGAGCACTGATGATGGTTTTGTTCTTAGAATCTATTAAGTAGTTTTCTCATAAAGAGTCGAAATATATTTTTCGGCTCTTTCTTTATATTCATTGATTTTTTTAGAAAAATATTATATATTAATAATATAAAAAATATAAAGAAGGAAAATACAAATGAAAGAAAATAAAACACTAATGCAATATTTTGAATGGTATTTAAGACCAGAAAATAAATTATGGAATAAAGCAATAGCAAATGCCCAATATCTATCAGCAATAGGAATAACAGATGTATGGCTTCCACCAGCATATAAAGGTGCAGGAGGAAAATATGATGTAGGATATTCTGCATATGATTTATATGATTTAGGAGAATTTGACCAAAAAGGAAGTATAGAAACAAAATATGGAACAAAAGAGGAATATATAAATGCAATAAAAAAATTACATGAAAATGGAATAAGAGTATATGCAGATATAGTATTAAACCATAAAATAGGAGCAGATGAGCCTGAAATCGTTTATGCAAGCGAAGAAGAACAAACAAATAGAAATGTAGATACATCACTTCCAAAAAAAATAACAGCATGGACAGTATACAATTTTAAAGGAAGAAATAACAAATATTCAGACTTTAAATGGAATTATAATCATTTTAATGGAACAGACTGGGATGAAGGTGGAAGAAAAAATGGTGTGTTTCGTTTTAGTGGTAAGAAATGGGATCAAAATGTAGATGCTGAAAATGGAAATTACGATTATTTGATGGGAGCTGATATTGATTATAATAATCCAGAAGTTGTTGAAGAAATAAAAAAATGGGGAAAATGGTATGTAGAAACAACAAATATTGATGGGCTAAGACTAGATGCTGTAAAACATATAAAATCAGGATTTATGGCTGAATTTATTCATGAAATGAGAAAGATAAAAAAACTTGATTGTGTTGGAGAATATTGGAACAGAAATTTACAATCATTAGAAAATTATATAACAAAAACAAATTCAAGTATTCCATTATTTGATGTACCATTACATTACAATTTATTTGAAGCTTCAAATAGTAATGGAAATTATGACATGGCAAGAATATTTGATAATACATTAGTAAAAGAAATGCCACAATTAGCAGTGACATTTGTAGATAATCATGATACAGAACCAGGACAAGCACTATTTTCATGGATTCAAGAATGGTTTAAACCATTAGCATATTCATTAATATTATTAAGAAAAGACGGATTACCATGTGTATTTTATGGTGATTTCTATGGAATACCATCACAAAATATAAAACCAATGGGTGAAAAATTAGAGAAAATAATAAAAGCAAGGAAATATTTTGCATATGGAGAACAAATAGATTATTTTGATCATCATGATATTATAGCATGGGTAAGAACTGGTGATGATGAACATACAGACTCTGGAATGGTTGCAATTTTAAGTGATGGGCCCGGTGGTTCTAAAATGATAAATGTAGGAAAAAAATTAGCAAATACAGTATTTTATGATTGGCTTGGAAATGTACAAGAAACAGTGTATGTTGATCAAGACGGTAATGGAATATTTTATTGTAATGGTGGAAGTGTATCTGTTTGGGTAAAAAAAGAAAACATATATAACTAAAAAACTTGAAAAATAGGCATTTATATAGTATAATATACGACGACTATAAGGTTTATAGGTAAATCCAAAAAACCTAAATATAAAATAGCAAGGAATGTTGAAATTATGGATTATAAAGATTTAGCAGAATTAATCTTTCCAGATGTGAAAGACATATCATATTATGAAGAAAAATATCCTGAAAGAAATCTACCAGAAGGAGCTGTTGTAACAAGATTTGCACCAAGTCCTACAGGATTTGTACATATAGGAGGATTATATCAAGCATTAGTAGCAAGAACAGTTGCAAAGAAAACAGGAGGAGTATTTTTCTTAAGAGTTGAAGATACAGACCAAAAAAGAGAAGTAGAAAATGGTGTAACAGGAATAGTTAATTCATTAAAAGACTTTGATATGGCACCAGATGAAGGAATGATTTCAGATACAGAGGAAATTGGAAATTATGGACCATATAAGCAATCATTAAGAAAAGAAATATATCAAGCATATGCTAAATATTTAATAGCACAAGGAAAAGCATATCCTTGTTTCTGTACACAAGAAGAATTAGATGAAATTAGACAAAAACAAGAATCAGCCAAAATAAGACCTGGATATTATGGTGTTTGGGCAAAATGCAGAAATTTAACAGTTGAGGAATCAGCTGAAAAAATAAAAAATGGAGAACCATATATAATAAGATTTAAATCACCAGGAAGAGAAGATAGAAAAATCAAACATAAAGATGTAATAAAAGGAAATGTAGATTTCCCAGAAAACGATTTAGATATAGTAATAATAAAAGCAGATGGACTTCCAACATATCACTTTGCACATGCAGTTGATGATCATTTAATGCATACAACACATGTAATAAGAAGTGATGAATGGTTATCATCAGTACCATTACATTTACAATTATTCCATGAATTAGGATTTAAAGCACCAAAATATGCACATATTTCACCAATTATGAAAAATGATAATGGAGGAAAGAGAAAATTAAGTAAAAGAAAAGATCCAGAAGCAGCTGTTGAATATTATAAAAAAGAAGGAATTCCTTCAGAAGCAGTTAAAGAATATTTATTAAATATTGCAAACTCAACATTCGAAAATTGGAGAAAAGCAAATCCAGACAAATCAATAGATGAATTTGATTTCCAATTAAATAAAATGAGTGTAAGTGGAGCATTATTTGATATGATAAAATTACTTGATATTGGAAAAACAGTAATATCAAAAATGACAGCTGAAGAAGTATATAATTATTCATTAATTTGGGCAAAAGAATATGATGAAGAATTAGCTAAAATGTTAGAAGATAAAGAATATGCTTTAAAAGTATTTGGAATTGAAAGAGGAAATAAGAAACCAAGAAAAGATATTTCAAAATGGTATGATGTAATGTATAATATTGGATATATGTATGATGATGAATTTTATGGAAAAGTTAATGAATATCCATATCAAGTTATTTCTGATAAAGAAGATATTGTGAAAATATTAGATTTATATATTTCAAAATATTATAATGAATCAGATGATAAACAAACATGGTTTGATAAAATTAAAGAATTGGCAGTAGAGATGGGATATGCAGGTGAAGTTAAGGAATTTAAAGCAAATCCAGGAATGTATAAAGCACATGTTGGAGATGTAAGTACAGTATTAAGAGTTGCTTTAACTGCTAGAACAAATACACCAGATATGTATGAAATTATGCAAGTATTAGGAAAAAATAGAATTGCAAAGCGTTTAGAAGTTGCTAAGGAGAACTTAAAATAAGTGAAAGTAATTTTTGTTGATGTTGATGGAGTTCTAAATTCAGATGATTTTATAGATAGTGTAAAAGGAAAACAAGATATTGATATAAAAACAGTTTTATTATTAAAAAGAGCAATTGAAGAAACAGGTGCGAAAATTGTAATGGATACATCTTTTAGATATACACAATCATTTTTAAAAGTTCAAGAAATGTTATTACAAAATGGAATTATGTTTGATAAAACACCTTTTATTGATAATGAAAGAGGAAAAGAAATAAAACAATATTTATCTGAACATAAAGATATTGAAGATTATATTTTACTAGATGATGTTGTTTTTTCAGATTTTGATGATGAATTATTAAGTCATTTAATAAAAATGGATGATACAAATACAAGAGGAATAGGAAAAGGGCTTCAAGAAAAAGATGTAGAAGAGATTATTAGAAGGTTTGGAAGAAAAAAAGATTTTAAGGAAGTTGAAAGATAGGAGGAACAATATGGAATATAACATAGGAGATATAGTTAGAACAAAGAAAACACATCCATGTGGAAGTAAACTTTGGGAGATAACTAGAGTTGGTGTTGATTTTAAATTAAAATGCCTAGGTTGTGGTCATATTGTTGTTCTTGAAAGACCTAAAGCTTTAAAGGCAATAACCAAATTAGAGAAAAAAGCAGAATAAAAAGAAATAGAGCTGATTGGTAATGTTGGCTCTATTTCTTTTTATAAAAAAACTCTCGTCCAAAAAGGACGAGAGAAAGAAATAATCTTTTTTAGTGAATGTTATAATTAGACAGTGAATACACCAAGTTGTTCATTGTTCTGTGATACCATCCACTGATCACCACGTTCGGCATTATTGGTACCGCACCAAGTAATGGTGGCATTGTGATCACTTGCAATTTTGGCAACGATCTTAAACTGACTGTCAAAGTTAGCTTGCCATTCAGCCTTAGACTTTGCCATTTTTTCTTTTTCTTCAGGATGTTCCTCAAACCATTTTTCAGTGAACTTTTTGTATTCAGCATCAAATGAGCTATTAAAAGGAATATTAGCCTTGAAGTTGAAGTCTAAAATGGTAGGAACATTAGCTTCATAGCACCCTTTGTAAGGGTGAAGCCAGCCGAGCCAAATTGCTTCGCAAGTTTTGTACAGCTTGAGAGAATCTTTTCCAAAAATTGACTCAAGGCTGACAGATTTGCGATGGTTTTTCAGATTGTCAATAAAAACATTCATTTTTGTACCTCCTAGGCAATTGCCTATTATAAAATGTGTTTTTCCATGTTGAAAAGGAGTTCCAACATTCGAACTATTCTTTATTATAACAAAATTTACAGAAAATGTCAAACAAAAAACGGAAAAAGAGCTATAAATCAGCTCTTTTTTCTTTTATAATTCGACAAAATATTTTATAAAAAATATAAATTTGACATTTTTAAATATATTGTTCAATTATATTCCAAACATCTTCACAATAAATTTTCTTTTCAGAAGAAAATGGTAGTGTAGTAATATCACCAATAGGGTTTAATTGATTTTGAATATTTTTAGAAGCATCAAGAACTTTAGTTTTAGCAATTTTATCAGCTTTATTTGTAAGAATCATACAAGGAAGACCACTTCTAATAACATAATCATACATTAAAAAATCATTTGAAGTAGGGTCATGTCTAATATCAACTAAAAATATAATTAAACAAATTTCTTTGCGATGTTTCAAATAACTTTCAATAAATTCTCCAACTTTTACTTGTTCTTGTTTTGACATTTTGCTATAACCATAACCAGGTAAATCAACAAAATAAAATTTGTCATCCATATTATAAAAATTTAGTTGACGAGTTTTACCAGGTTCACTACTTGTACGAGCAAGTTTTCTTCTATTAATCATTGTATTAACAAAACTAGATTTTCCAACATTAGATTTTCCAACTAAAACAACTTCTGGTAGACCATTTTGTGGATATTGACTTTCTTTTACAGCAGAAACTTCAAAACGTGGATTTTTTATTATCATAATTAAATTCCTTTCTTATACATGATATGTGGATATTATAACATTGAAAACTTAAAAGTGCAAGTTAATTACTTGTAAACAAAAAATGGTTGTGATAGAATAAAAACATAAAAGAAAGGATTAATATATAATGAAAAATTATTTTGAAATGTTGGACAAAACAATAAAAGAATATTTTAAAATACTATCAGATGAAATTCCTGATTTTTTAAATGAATATATAAATACAAAAGAAATGCAAAAACAATCTGGAATAAGTGTATCATGTGGTACATATTATACTAAACTATTTGATAAAATGATATGGTATTCAAGTTTAGACCATAGTATAGCTGTAAGTTTAATTGTGTGGAATTTTACAAAAGATAAAAAACAAACACTTGCAGGATTGTTTCATGATATAGCAACACCAGTATTTAAACATAGTATAGACTTTATGAATGGAGATTATGAAAAACAGGAATCAACAGAAGAACTTACAACCAGAATAATAAATGAATCACAAGAGATAATGAAATTATTAAAAAGAGATGGAATAAAAGTAGAAGAAGTTGATAATTATCATATATATCCAATAGCAGATAATGATACACCAATGTTATCAGCAGATAGATTGGAATATACATTATCAAATGGATTAGGGGTTCGTAAAAAAGTTTGGAACTTAAATGATATAAAAGAAATTTATGATAATATAGAAGTACAAAAAAATGAGCAAGGAATTGATGAACTTGGCTTTAAGGATAAAACAATTGCTGAAAAATTTGTGAAAGGAATGAGAATATTATCAAATTCTTATATAGATAATAAAACAAAATTATCAATGCAATTTTTAGCAGATATAATGAAAAATATGTCTTATAAAAATTTAATAACCAAAAAAGATTTATATGAATTATCTGAAAAAGAAGTAATAGAAAGAATTGAAAATTGTAATTATAAGGATATCTCTAAAAAATTTAATTTCTGGAAAAATGCTTATGAAATAAAAGAAAGTGATAAAGAAGTTAAAGGTAAATATTGTGTAAATATAAATGCAAAAATAAGATATATTAATCCATTAGTAAATGGAAAAAGAATAAGTGAAATATCTGAAATTGCCAAAGAAGAAATAAAAAAGGCACTAGAATACAAAACTTATAAATATGCATATTTAGATTTTGACAATTTTTAATTTTTATAATAATATAATGGGACAGACATAAGATTAGAAGAAGAAAGGAAGAAATACAATGGAAAAGAAAATTGAAGAATTAAATGGATTTAAAGATTTGAGAATAGTTGATAATTTTTATCAAACATCAAGCTTTTTTCCAATGCCAACAACAGAAATAGGAACATTAAGTGAATCAGGATTAACAAATTTAGGATCATATTCACTATGTTTTCCTTATTACATAGCAGGAAAGGACTATTATGCAATGATACTTTGTTGCAGAAACAGTTCAAATACAGCTAAAAATATATTAAGAACAGGAAAATGTACAATTAATTTTATAACAGATAAAAGAAAATATTTTAAAGAAGCAGTAAGATTAGGATATCCAGGGGAAACAACTGAAGAGAAAATGAAAGACTGTATTTTTAATTTAGTTGATGGAAAAAGAGCAAGAGAAAATCCAAATGAGCAATATCCAAAAATAATCCAAGAAGCATTCCAAGTATTTGAATGTACATGGGTTAGAGAATTAGATGGAGCAGAAAATGATAAAGTGAAAGATGAATATTTACCACCATATCATCAATTTAATGGAATAACAAGTCAATTTGGAGCACATTTCATATTAAAAATTGATAATATTTTAATGAAACCAAAATATTATGATGCAATAATAAATGGAGTTAATGCAAATGTATTTCCACAAGTTCCAGTAGACTATGGATATCGTGATAATAAAAACTTCTGGTATACAAGATTTAAAAGACCTATATCAGAACCAATTCCAGCAAGTAAAGGAATTAGTTTAGATACAGTAAAATATGCTGCATCAAGAATTGATCCAGAAATAAAATTTACAGATGAAGCATGTGCAAAATTAATAAAAGTTCCAAGAGTATTTTTAAATACTGTATTAAAAGGGTGTGTTGCATGGGCAAAAGAAAATAATGTAACACTAATTACAGAAAAGGAAATGGCTATAATTCAAGATAAAAGAAATAAAGAGAAAAAATAAACAACATATGGGATGTGATAGAAAATAAATGGTAGATAAAATATCGGTAATAAGATTTCTAATAGAAGATTGTTATAAAAATTTTCCAGAATTAATAGAAGAAATTCCGAAAGAAGAAATGTATAAAATATTAGAAAATAATATTTCAGCAATAGAAGTTGAAAAAGAATTAGAAGGATCTGATGGACTGTATGATATTTCAGAAAGAACAATATCTTTAGCTAGTAAAGATATTGATATAGGGATTGAAGATATAAAAAAAGAACAAGATATAGCTGGAACATTGGCACATGAAGGAATACATGCTTTATTTAGAAAAAATGAAGATGATACTCGGAATTGATAGAGAAAGAAAGATAGTAAATATAAAAGGTTTGGCAAAATTTACAAAAGCAAGATACAAATCTTCAAAATCAGTATTAGAACATATAATAGATTTAACAAAAGTAAAAGACGATTTTGAAGATAATAAATGTTTTGGTACAGCATTAAATGAAGGAATAACAGAATGGGCAAGATTAAAAACGGTATCTGGAAATGAATCATATGAGATGGAAGTTAATGTTGTAAAACAGATAGAAAATATTATAGGTGCAAAGAAAATTATAGAAATTGTTAATACAAAACCAGAAGAAATGCATAAAGCACTAAATATGAGTAAAAGTGAATTTAGAAGCTTATGTAATAAGATGGATTATCTAGAATTTATTAATTCTCTAAAAGAAAAAATTCAAGATAATTTACTAAAACTTAATGATGGGAAACAAAAGCTAGAAAGATTCAATAAAAAAGAAGGAAAATATATAAATAAAGAGATAAAAAGTACAGCCATTTATATTCAAAAACAATTAATTACAAAACTTATAATTCCATATTTTGAAAATAATTCTGATGGAAGTGGAATATTTGAAAAAGTATTAAATTGTAAAAATTTAATAAAAGATTATTTTCGATGGATATATATAGATAGAGAGGTATTCTCTGAATTTACAAAAACAAGTGAATATAAAAAGTTAAGTAATATGCTTGATAAAATAATTATTCAATGTATAAAAAAGAATCAAACCAATATAGAAAAATGGGAAAAGAAAAAGACTTTCGATTTTTATAGAATATTATTAGATAGTTTTAATGAAATTAATGATAGTATTTATAGAACATTTATACAAAAAATGTGGAAAAGAATAGAAGAAATCCAGTTAGAAGAAGATGCAAATATACTTGAAAAAGTAAAAAGAGAAATAGAGAATCAAGATAAAATAGATGTAAGATTATTTACAAAAGATTATAAAAATGAGTATACAAGCTGGGATATAAATAGGAAAGTAAGTGAATTAATATTAAGAAGAAAATTAACTGATATACAATATAGAGATTTGCAGAGTGAAATTGAAATATATAATTCTTGCAAACAAGTAATAAGTAGAAAAGATATTAAAAGACTAAAGAATAAAGATGGAAGTACAAGATATTATGTTTTAATAAATGGAGAAGAATATGCAGATCCATGTTTAAAAAAATTAAAATTTGGAAGAAAATTTTTAAGTTCTAGAAGATATGAAATTAAAGAAGAAGCAATAGCTAATTTAAAGGAAAATAAGTTTAAATACAATTTAATAGTAGATTTTAACAAAGTAACTTGTCCGATTGTAGAAAAGAGTTCAAAAAAGGTGGTTGAAGATGTTGAGAGATAGAAAATACATCTAATAAAATTGTATTTTATTAGATGTATTTTTTATTGTTTAAAGTATTTCTATATTATCAAAATTTATATTATTAATATCATCAATTTGAAAAGATGAATTCTTTATTAATTTTGAATATCCTGTTTTCATTATGTCTTTAGTTAGACCAAAAACTTGAGCATATGATAGATATCTATCCCATAATATAATTTCTTCAGGATATTTATCGGCAAAATTTCCAAAATCTTTTATAAAAGCCTTGAAAGCTTTTAATTTATTAAGTTCATTAATACCTTTTGTGGTAAGTTTTAAACTTTTAGAAATTTCTTTATTATATTGTTCATCAATAGTATTTTTGGCTTCAAATATAATTTTAAAAATTACTTCAACAAAAGAAAAAATAAATTTTAAAATAGCATAAAATAATTTTCCTAATAGTAATCCAAATGGTATTGCTAAAACAGAAAGAAATGGTGAATATTTAAAAAGTATAAAAGCAATAATTGAAATACAAAGAATGCAAAGAACTATATGTAAAACTTTATAAAACTTATTCATAGTTTCAGATATATTTATGCTTTTTTTATTTTTATGTGTATTGATAGCATATAAGCCTAAAGCCATTCCATCTTCAAGACAATAATTGTACCATGTTTTATAATTAATTCTTTTTATTGTTTTTCTTTTTAAGGCATAAAAAATGTAATTTTCATTACTTAATAAATTGGTAGGATTTTTTTCTAACATATGTATAGTGTATTTATCTCCATGATATTCTAATGAAAGATATTTTCTAGCACATAAATCAAGAATAACGGCAACAATATCTTTTTCGTTTTCTAGTGTTGAATCAAAAAGCAATGAAGTTACACCTATTCCAAAATTGTTTGGTAATTCTCTAAAATAAATATATGGATTTTTATTAATTGAAGATATATGGTTAAATAATAATTTTAATTTTCCAAGACATTTTCCTATTAATGAAAAGAAGATGATAAATATCCACATTATATATCCAAAAAAGATAAGTGCAAGAAATGGTAATGTATCAGATACGATGTCATTTTGCAAAATATCTAAAATATTTGGACGTTTTATTAAATAATATATCAAAAAGCAAGTTGGAAAAACTAAAAAAATTCCATAAAATATAATTCCTATAATTATTAATGTTGGACCTAATTTTGCTTTATATTCTGGTGTTGAGTATTTTGTTTTTTTCATAAGTAAATCTCCTTTATAATTCAATAGTATTAATATATCATAATATAAAATTTAATACAAGGATTACCAAATGGAAAAATATTGTTATAAACTGATTATAGTAAAATAAGATTGACAAGTTTTAGTTTTTATAATAATATATCAATAAAGTAAATGGTTATAGGATGTGAGAAAATGAATTGTGAAATTCAAGAAAAATGTGGAGGTTGTGTATATGGGAAAATTCAATATGCACAACAATTGAAAACAAAAACGGAATATGTAGAAAAACAATTAAAAAAGTTAAAACAAAATATAAAAGTAAATTATTGTATTGGAATGGAAAATCCATACAATTATAGAAATAAAGGAAAATATGCTTTTAAGAACGGAAAAATGGGATTCTTTGAAGAAGGAACTCATAAAATTGTATATGCAAAATGTGCAATACAAAATGAAAAAATAAATCAAGTTGCAGATTACATATTTGAACTTGTAAAAAAATATCATATTAGTATTTATAATGAGGATACAGGAAAAGGTTTTTTAAGACATGTAGTAATTAGATATGGATTTTTTACTGATGAGGTAATGGTTATATTTGTTACTACAGAAGGAAAAATGTATAAAAAGCAAGAGATTATAAAAGATCTAACAACAAAGTTTAAAGAGATAAAATCTATTATTCAAAATATTAATATAAGAGAAACTAATGCAATATTAGGAAATAAAAATTTTAAAATGTATGGAACAGGTTTTATAATTGACAAGCTTGGAGAATTAAAAATAAAAATTTCACCTTTATCTTTTTATCAAGTAAATCCTATTCAAATGAAAAAACTATATGATACAGCAATTGATTTTGCTAAGCTTACAGGGAATGAAGTTGTTTATGATTTATATTCTGGAATTGGTACTATTTCTTTAAGTGTTGCCAAAAAGGTCAAAAAGGTTTATGGGATAGAAATCGTAAAAGAAGCAGTGATTGATGCAAGAGCAAATGCAAGAATGAATAATATTACAAACACATCTTTTATGGATGGAAAAGTTGAAGAGTTGTTACCTAAATTATGTAGTAAAGAAAAAGCGGATGTGATTTTTGTTGATCCACCTAGAAGCGGATTAGATGCCAAAACTATTAAAACAATTATTAAGGTTAGGCCCCAAAAGATAGTTTATATTAGTTGTAATCCTGATACTTTGGCTGATAATCTAAGATCACTTGAAAAATATTATGATATCAAGGTTGTACAACCTGTGGATATGTTTCCTTTTACAGGACATGTGGAGTGTGTAACAGTACTAGAACGAAAAAATATTGAAAAATAAAATTTGTTAAGAGTTTTTATAATAAAGGAGAATAAATAAATGAAAATATTAATGGGAACAAAAAATCCTGGAAAAATAGAAGGTGCAAGACGAGCATTTGAAAAATATTTTGATAATATTGAAATAGAAGGAATATCTGTAGAATCAGAAGTTGGAAATCAACCAGTTAATGAAGAAATATTACAAGGTGCAAAAAACAGAGTAAAAAATTTAAAGAAATATGCGATTAAAAATAATATACAAGTTGATTTTTATGTATCAAGTGAAGCGGGAATAACTAATTCTTTAGGCGAGTGGATAGATATAAATGCAGTTATTATAGAAGATAGGAATGGTTTTCAAAGTTTTGGGACAAGTCAAGGATTTCCAATTCCAGATAAATATATAGATGAGATAAAAGAAACAGAACTTGGAAAAGTTATGGATAGAATATTTAAAGGTAAAGAATTAGGAAAGGGAAAAGGCGGAATTAGTTTTTTGACTAAAGATGAAGTAACAAGAATTGATTTAACTAGAAATGCATTTATAATGGCTTTGACAAGATTTATTAATGAAGATTTATGGAGATAAATAAAAAATGTTCACATTTTTATGTGAACATTTTTACTTTTATTTTGTAGGAATTAATTTTTCTTTTCCACCCATATATGGTTGTAAAACTTTAGGAACAGTAATACTTCCATCTTCATTATAATTACATTCGATTAAAGCAATTAAAGCTCTTGGTGTAGCTAAAACAGTATTATTTAAAGTATGAACAAATTTGTTTCCATCTTTTGTTTTATATCTAATATTTAAACGTCTAGCTTGTGCATCACCTAAAGTAGAACAAGAACATACTTCAAAATATTTTTGTTGGCGTGGGCTCCAAGCTTCGATATCACAAGATTTAACTTTTAAATCTGCCATATCACCACTACAACAATCAAGTTGTCTTACTGGAATATCTAAGCTTCTAAATAATTCAACAGACATTTTCCACATTTTATTATACCAATCCATAGATTCTTCTGGTTTACAAAGAACAATCATTTCTTGTTTTTCGAATTGATGAACTCTATATAATCCTCTTTCTTCAAGACCATGTGATCCAATTTCTTTTCTAAAACATGGAGAATATGAAGTTAAAGTAAGAGGTAATTGAGATTCATCAACAATTTGTTCCTTAAATCTTCCAATCATACTATGTTCAGATGTACCAATTAAATATAAATCTTCACCTTCGATTTTGTACATCATAGCTTCCATTTCATCAAAAGACATAACACCATTAACAACACTACTTCTAATCATAAATGGTGGAATACAATATGTGAAACCATGATTAATCATAAAATCACGAGCATATGCAAGCATAGCTTCATGTAAACGTGCTATATCACCAATTAAGTAATAGAAACCAACACCACTTGTACGACCAGCACTTTCTTTGTCTAATCCATCAAATTTTGCTATTATATCAGCATGATGAGGGATTTCATAAGATGGAACAATTGGATCTCCGAATCTTTCAACTTCAACATTTTCACTATCATCTTTTCCAATTGGAACAGAATCATCAATGATATTAGGTATTTTCATCATTCTATTTCTTATTTCTTCTGTATATTTTTCTTCAAGTTCTTCATTTTCTTCAATTGCAGAATTTACACTTTGAACTTCTTGACGAATTTTACCAGCTTCTTCTTTTTGACCTGCTTTCATAAGTTTTCCAATTTCATCACTTAATCTTTTTCTTTCAGAACGCAGATTGTCCCCATTTAATTTTGCTTCTCTATTTTTTTTATCTAGTTCTATAACTTCATCAACTAAAACAAGTTTGTGATCTTGAAATTTCTTTTTTATATTTTCTTTTACTAATTCTGGATTTTCTCTTATTAATTTAATATCTATCATAACGGCATATCCCTTTCTTTATTAAATTCCTCAGTTAGAGGCTATACATCGGACATTATACAATAAAATTATGGAAATTTCAATAAGATTTGTGTAAATTGTACATAATAGGAAAAATAAGATAATAAAATTAATAATAAATATTCGAAAGGAGAAGAGATGGAAGAAGAATATCTTTTAAATAAAATGATTAAAGGAAAAAATGAAAAAGAAAGAGAAATTGAATTAATGCAAAATATTATTGAAACAAAAGAAAAATTGCAAAATGCTAGAAAAAATTTTGAATATGCAGAAGATGGCATGATTGATTATTATATTTATCAAATAAAGGCAAATCAATCAAAATTAGATTATTTAATAAAATTAGCAAAGAAAAAAGGAATTATTCTTTCGAGAGATAAGGAAGTAAAAATAAGAATGATTTTGCAGAAGAAATTGGTTGGATAATTTTTGTGAAATTATTTACAATTTTAAATATAAAATGATATAATTGAGTTATAAATATTGAAAACAAAGGAGAAAAAAATGATAAAAATACTTGCAGAGCAAAGAGTATTTGCATATAGTATAGCAATTATATATAATGTTTTTATGACATATAAAAGAACAAAAAAAATATCTGTAGCAATAATAAATACGGTGATAGCAATAATATTAGGAACAGTTACAGCAAGAATAATATGGTTTATAAATTCTGGAAATAAAGATATATCTCAATTATTTATCTGGAAACTTAAGTATTTTAAAATTTCTGGAGTTCTTATAGGTGGAGCTTTAGGAATGCTTATATCAATAAAAATATTTCCTAAATATAGAACACAACTTATAGATACTATGATGGAATCAATATTTTTGAGTGCTGCAGTTGGAAAAATAGAATGTTTTATAAAAGGGTGTTGTGTTGGAAAAGTAATGCCAGATAAGATTCTTTCATATACTGTAGCTTTAGGATATATACATATAGAGTATCCAGTTCAATTAATAGAAACAGGTGTATGGCTAATTGGATTTTGTATATTAGTTAAATATAAAGGAAGAATTAGTGATTTAAAAAGAATTGCATTGGCAGTTTTAGAATATGTTATAATGAGGATGTTTGTTATAGAACAATTATTTCGAGATGCAAAACTATTTGGTGGTCCTAAAATGATAGTTATATATTGTTGTATAATTACGATATGTTTAATAGTCTTATTTAAAGATATAAAAAAAGAAAAATGTAAAAATTAATAAAAAATTTACATTGTAATTCTTAAATTTTATATAATAAAATATAAAACTAAGGAGAAAAAATATGAAAGTAAAAGAAAATGGAATGTCATTAATAGCACTAGTAGTTACTATAATAGTACTTATATTATTAGCCGGAGTAACAATTTCAAATATTAGAAATGATAGTGGGGTATTCAATAAAAGTTTAGAAGCAAGAGATGAAAAAATAGCAAGCGAAGAAAATGAGGCTATTCAATGGGCAGCAGCACAAGCTGTTGCAGACGATAGCAATAAAACAGGGCAAATAATCGATAAAGGACAAATAGCTGAAAAACTTGATAAATATATAGGAAATCAAAATGAAGATATGGAATATCAAATATTTGGACCTGAAGAAGACTATAAAGGAACAATGATAATTTCAGATACATATGTTGTTGAATTTTCAAAATCAGGAAATTCTTATATTATTGATGGATCTGGAAATGTAAGAAGAAATGAAACAGGAGATAAAGTTGCAAGTAGAGATGGTGTGTTAATAAAACCAGCATCAACATCTATAAATATCGGATCAGAATTAACTTTAAATATATTAGCAAATACAAATGATTATAAAGTAACATGTTCAGATGAAAGTGTATTGCAAGTAAAAAAAGATTTGTCAGGAAATATTAAAGTAACAAATAATACAATTACAGTAAAAGGGTTGAAATTAGGAAAAGCAACAATAGTTGTAGAAACATCAAAAGAAAAAAGAGCAATAAGTTATATAACAGTACATCAAGAACCAACATCAATAGAATTATCAGCAACTTCAGAAATATTAGATATATCATCAGTAATAAAATCATTACAAATAAAACCAACAATATATCCAAGTACAGCAAATTATAAAACAGGAATAACTTGGACAAGTAGTAACAATGATGTTGCAGTAGTAGATTCTAATGGATTTGTGACAGGAATTTCGAATGGCGAAGTAACAATAACTGCAACAACAGAAAATGGAAGAGCAGCAACATGGAAAGTGGTTGTAATATCAACACCATTAGAAATAAGTTTGGATTCTGAAAACTTAGTGTTAGATATTAATGGGGTAAATACACATCAGTATGCTACAACAATATATCCAAGTACTGCAAATGCTAGTATAGGATTAAGATGGGAAATAGAGAGTTCAAGTAGTCCAAATGTTATATCAATTTCATCAAATGGAGTGGTAACAGGTCTTTCAAATGGAACTGCAACAGTAAGAGTAACAACAGAAAATAATAAAACAACAACAGGATTTGTAACAGTACAAACATCACCAATAGGAATACAATTAAATAAGAATAATGTAACACTTGATTTAACTGCAAATCCCAAATCAATACAATTAACTTCAACAATATTACCAAGTACGGCAAATGTACAAAATGTAGTAAAATGGTCAAGTAGTAATTCAAGTATAGCAGCAGTTGGAAATGATGGAACTGTTATAGGTGTTTCAAATGGAACAGCAGTTATAACGGCAACAACTCAAAATGGAAAAACAACGAAATGTAATGTAACAGTACAGACATCACCAGTAAGTTTATCGTTAAATAAAGCAAAAACAACATTAAATATGACAGGAACAAAAACTACAAAATTATATCCTGTGTATGATCCAAAAACATCTAATGTAAACATAAAATTAACTTGGAAAAGTTCAGATACATCAGTAGCAACAGTAGATCAAGATGGAAATGTTACTGCTAAAAAGAATGGAACAACAGTAATAACAGCAACAACTCAAAATAATAAAAGTGCAACATGTATAGTTACTGTTGAGACATTAATTACTGGAATAAGATTAAATAAAGAATATGAAACTATAGAAAGTTTAGAATTAAATAAGCAAACATTTCAATTAGTAGCAACATTAACGCCATCAACAAGTACAGAAGGAATTATTTGGACGTCTAGTAATTCAAATGTAGCAGTAGTTAATCAAGATGGTTTGGTAATAATAAAAGGTGCAGGAAAAGTAACAATCACAGTAAAAAGTTCTAGTGGAACCCATTCAGCATCTTGCGTAATAACAGCAGTTCAACTATATGCAATAGTATTTGATGCACAGGGAGGAAGTGTTAATCCAACATCATATACTTTAAAAGCAGGAGATAAGTGCACATTACCACAAGCGTCTGCAAGTGGTTATGTATTCCAATATTGGGAATATAATGGAACACATTATTCTGCTAATACAATTTTTACAATGCCAGCTGCAAATGTTCATATGAAAGGATATTGGGCACAAGAAAGCGGTGGAGATGGAGGAGGTGAATGTTAACAAAATTAAAATCCCAATTATTTTTGAAAAAACACCAAACAGTTGAAAAAAATCGAAAAAAATGTTATAATAGAATGAATAGGTAAATAAAAAAACAAAGGAGGAATGAAGATGGCAAATAAAAAAGAAAATGGCGTTTCTCTTTTAGCACTTGTTGTTACAATAATAGTATTAATAATAATTGCTGGAGCAGTGATAGCAAATATAAGAGGAAATAGCGGAATAATTAATCAAAGTGCGAATGCAGACAAAAAGAAATTAACAAGTGAGGAAAAAGAAGCTGTACAGTGGGCTGCAGCGCAAGCAGTAACAGACGAAACGAATAAATCAGGTGTAATAGCAGATAAGACAAAAATACAAGAAAAATTAAATACATATATAGGGGATGCGGACTCAAAAAATTTTGAATATAATATATATGGACCAGGGGATACATATATAAATAAAATATTAACAGCAGATATATATGTAGTAAAATTCCAAAAAACAGGAAATGCATATATAATAGATGAAACAGGAAATGTTAGATTAGATGAAGATAGTAGTGGAATTGTTGACAGAGATGGTGTATTAATAAATCCTGGATCAATCTCAATAAATAGAGAACCAACAGGAAAGTATTATGAGCTAACAATAACATCTAATACAAAAGATTATAAAGTAACATGTTCTGATGAAAGTGTATTAGACGTAAAGAAAGATAAGAATGGAAAAATTTTAGTAGAAAATAATAAAATATTTGTAAGAGGAAAAGAATTAGGAAAAGCTACAATATTAGTAGAAACATCTAAAGAGAAAAGAGCTATGAGTTATGTAACAGTACATCAAGAACCAACATCAATAGAATTAACTGCAAGCGGACATATATTAGATATATCATCAGCAATAAAATCATTACAAATAAAGCCAATAATATATCCAAGTACGTCAAATTATAAAACTGGAATTAAATGGACAAGTAGTAATAATGATATAGCTGTAGTAGATGAAAATGGATTTGTAACAGGAATTTCAAATGGAGATGTAACAATAACAGCAACAACAGAAAATGGAAAGACTGCAACTTGGAATGTAACAGTAATATCAACACCATTATCAATAGGATTAGACAAAGAAAATGTTACATTAGATATAAGTACAAATAAAACATATCAATTTAAAGCAACAATATATCCAAGTACAGCCAATACAGATATAGGATTAACATGGAGTAGTTCTGATAATAGTGTGGCAACAGTAAATAAAGATGGTGTAGTTACAGGAGTAAAAAATGGAACAACAGTTATAAAAGTAGTGACAGAAAATCAGAAGGCAACATCAGCAAGTGTAACAGTACAAACATCACCAGTATCAATATCAATATCACCAAGTAGTGCAACAATTGATTTAAGTGCAGAGAATAAATCAGTACAATTAAAGGCAACAATATCACCAAACACAACTAATATAAAAGATAAAATAACTTGGACAAGTACTAATAATAATATAGCAACAGTAGATTCAAATGGATTAGTAAGGGGATATGCAAACGGAACGGTAACAATAACAGCAACAACAGCAAATGGAAAATCAACGAAAGCTACAATAACTGTACAAACATCACCAACATCTATTACATTAAGTACAAATAAAATAGTATTGGAGAAATATACAAATAAAAATTATCAATTAAAAGTAATAGTAAGACCAACTAATGCAAATGTATATACAAACGTATCTTGGACAAGTAGTAATAATGGTATTGTAACAGTAAATGGAAATGGATATGTAACGGCAATTGGAAATGGAACAGCTACGATAACAGCTACAACAGGAAATGGACTTTCTGCCCAATGTACAGTAGTTGTTGAAACTAAAGTACAAAGAATAACAGCTAGTCCCAATAGTGCAGCAATAAAGGTTGGAGATACATTTACTTCTAAAATAACATATTCGCCATCAGATACAACAGAACAAATTGTATGTGTAAATAGCAATTCTAGGGTTGTAAGTACCAATATGATGGCAAGTGGAAATGGTACTTATAATTTAACAGTACAAGGGATAGCTATTGGAAATGCAACAATAACAATAAAGAATTCTAGTTCAACAGTATACACACAAATAAGTGTAAATGTAGGACTACATATTTCTAGAGGTTGGAGTGATGCAGGAGATGTTTCATCAGGTTGGAAACAATTAGGAGACGTAATAAACAATACAGCATGTTCTACAATAAAATCTATAAAAGGATCAGCTGATATTGGATTTACTAACATGTGGTCAGACAGATACTTTGGACTTCGAATAATGGCTCTAGATACAAGTGGAAATTGGGTAGAAATATGGTCTAGGTATAGTGAAACATTTGGATGGAATTTTGGAGCTAACAGATATTATTCTGCAGATATATCATTAACTCTAAATAAATTATATTATTCATTCGCTCTACAATTTATGTATTCAACAAATGGTGCTTCTGGTGGAACAAAATATAGTAATTTTTCAATAGATATAGAAACTTAAATAATAAAAAAAGTATGACTAAATTTTAGTTGTACTTTTTTGTTATGTAGGAAAATCTCCTAGTAGGTGATTTTTCCGTACAGAATAATTATACCTTGAGTTATGGTGGTAGATATTTTAAAGTAAACCCCTTGAAAAATTTAATAAGTTACGATAAAATACAAACATAAAAACGAAAAAAATAAAGGTGAAAAAAATGTATTTAAAAAGATTAGAGATGCAAGGATTCAAATCATTTGCAGATAAAACAATATTAGAATTTAGACCTGGAATAACAGGAGTAATAGGACCAAATGGATCTGGAAAAAGTAATATATCTGATGCAATAAGATGGATACTTGGTGAGCAAAGTATGAAATCATTAAGAGGAAATAAAACACAAGATATAATATTTGCTGGAACACAAAATAGAAAATCATTAGGATTTGCAGAAGCATCATTAGTATTTGACAATACTGATGGAACATTACCAATTGAATTTTCAGAAGTAACAATTACAAGAAAAATCTACAGAAGTGGAGAAACAGGATACTATATAAATAAAGCACCATGTAGACTAAAAGATGTTATTGAATTATTTATGGACACAGGAATAGGAAGAGATGGATATTCAATAATTGGTCAGGGAAAAGTTGATGAAATATTAAGCAATAAATCAGAAGATAGAAGACATATATTTGAAGAAGCAGCAGGAATAGTAAAATATAGGTCAAGAAAAGAAGAAACAGAGAAAAAGTTAGAGCAAACAAAACTTAATTTATTAAGAATAAATGATATTATAATAGAAATAGAAGGAAATTTAGAACCATTACAACTTCAATCAGATAAGGCAAAAAAATACTTAAATCTAAAAGAAGAATTAAAAAATATAGAAATTGGACTATTTTTATATAATATTGATAAATACAAAAAAGATTTAGAAGCACTTGTTCAAGATGAAGAAATAATGAAATCAACATTAAATCAAGAAGAAGGAAAACTTGAAAAAATAAAGATTTTAAAAGAAGAATTAAAAGATGAAATTGATGAAATAACAACAAAAATCGAAGAAATGCAAAATATCGGATTTGAGAGTCAAAAACAAATAGAACAATGTAATTCTAATATTAATGTAGCAGAAGCAAAAATTCAAAATAATAAAGAAATTGCAGAAAGAAATAAAATAGAAATATCAGAATTACAAGAGAAAATTGCTAGTTTAAAAAATGATATAGAACAAAAAGAATCAAAGAAGAGTAATCTAAAAGAAAATAAAGCAAAATTTGAAAATGAATTAAAAGAAAAAGAAGAAGAATTAGCAAAATTAACAGCAAATTTAAGCTCAAAAGAACTTGAAATGGAAGAAATCAAAAAGACTATAGAAAAAAATACTGATAGAAAATACGAATTACAAGCGGAAATAAGTAAAAAACAAGCTAATATAGAGAATTTGGAAAAAAGAAAAAGTCAGTTAAATCAAGAAATATCATCACAAACATTTGAAATAGATAGGATTAGAATAAAAAAAGAAGATATTGCAAAAGAATTTAATGAGACAGAATCAAATAGAAATAATATTTTGAAAAAACTTGAAGAAATAAAGAAACAAAAAAATGAAACTACAACAAAAATTAAAGAGTTCGAAATTCAAATTGCTAATTTAACAAATGAAATGAGGATGAAAACATCAAGATATAATTTCCTTGTAGAAACAGAAAAGGAAAAAGAAGGTTATACAAAGAGTGTAAAATCATTATTAATTGATTGTGAAAAAACAAAAGAACTTGGAAAAGGTATGCATGGTGTTTTAGCAAATATTATAGATGTTCCAAAAGAATATCAAACTGCAATTGAAATGTGTTTAGGAGCAAGCTTACAAAATATTGTTACAGAAACAGAAGAAGATGCCAAAAAATTAATTGAGCATTTGAGAACAAATAATTTAGGAAGAGCATCATTCTTGCCAATTACGTCTGTAAAAGGAAAAAAATTAGATAATATAAAAGGCAAAAAAGATGGAGTAATAGGTATTGCCTGTGATTTAATAAAATTTGATAAAAAATATGAGCAAATTGTATTAAATTTATTAGGAAAAACAGTTATTGTTGATGATATGCAAAATGCGATAAAACTTTCAAAAGAAAATAATTATTCATTCAGAATAATTACATTAGAAGGTGATGTAATAAATCCATCAGGAGCAATAACAGGTGGATCAGTAACTAAAAAAACAGTTAATATTTTAGGCAGAAGTAAAGAGATTGAAGAATTAAATGGACAAATTACTGAAATAAAAGAACGAATTTCTAAATTAGAGAAATCAAAAGAAGAATATGAAAATTCATCAGAAAATGTATTAGAAGAAGCAGAAAATTTAGAAAAACAATTACAAGAAATTGAAATTTCTTATGCAACAGAAAAACAAAGAGTTGAAGCAATTGATGAAAATATTCAAACAATAAGAGATAGAATAAATAAGCAAAAAGAAGAGATTTCAAAATCAGAAGAGAGTAAAAAAGAATTATTAAATTCAAAAGAATTAGATGAACAAGAAATGGCTAAAATTTCTAAAGAAAATGAAGAAAAACAAGCAATTATAGATGAATTTGCAAGTTCAAACAAAGATAGTCAAACATATATAGATAATTTAAATGAAGATATTACAGATTTAAAAATATCTGTATCATCATTCAATGAAAGTGAAGTGTCAATTCAAGAAATGTCAGAAATGATTAATAAAGAAATTGAAACACATACAAAAAATGTTGAAATTAAGAGTGCTCAAATTGAAAAAGATGAAAAAGAAAATGTTGAACTTGAAAAACAAATAGAAGAGACTAAAAAACAAATAGAAGAAATAAAATCTCAAGTTTCTAATAGTGGTGAAAATATTGAAAAATTGAAAAAAGATAGAATTGCCAAAAATGAAAAGCTAACTAAAAAAGAAGATGAACAAACTGATGAATTTAAAGTAATAGAGGACTTAAAAGCACAAGTTACAAAATTAGAAGTTAAGAAAACCAAAATAGAAGAAGATATTACAGAAATTATAAATAAGATGTGGGAAGAATATGAATTAACTCCTAACAATGCAGGAAATTATCCAATGCCAGAAAATGTACAATTAACTCAAAGAAAAGTTAATAATTTACGTACAGATATAAGAGAATTAGGTAGTGTAAATGTTGATTCTATTGAAGAATACAAGAATTTAAAACAAAGATATGATTTTATGTGTGAACAAAGATTAGATTTAGAAAGTACAATGGCAAAACTTAATAAAGTAATTACTGAAATGCTAGATGTTATGAAAACACAGTTTAAAGAAAAATTTGAAATTATTAATAAAAACTTTGGAGAAGTATTCAAAGAATTATTTGGTGGAGGAATGGCAGAAGTTTCATTAACAGATGAAAACAATATTCTTGAAAGTGGAATAGAAATAAATGTACAACCACCAGGAAAGAAACTTCAAAGTATGACATTACTTTCAGGTGGAGAAAGAGCATTTACAGCTATTGCATTGCTATTTGCAATATTGAAAATAAATCCAGCTCCATTCTGTGTACTTGATGAAATTGAAGCAGCTTTAGATGATGTTAATGTTTATAGGTATGCTGAATATTTAAAGAAATTTGCTAAAGATACTCAATTTTTAATAATTACACATAGAAAAGGAACAATGGAAGCAGCTGATACTATTTATGGTGTTACAATGGAAGAAAAGGGTATTTCAAAATTATTATCAATGAAATTAAAAGAAGCATAATAATATGGTAAAAAACAAAGGAGGAATTTTGTTATGAAAGATAGGAAAATAAAAGGTGTAACGTTAATTGCTCTTGCAGTAACAATAATTGTAATGCTTATATTAGCAGGAGTAACAATATCAACATTAATTGGAAATAGTGGAATAACAACACAGACTCAAAAAGCTAAATTTAAAAATATTGCAGGACAAGTTAGAGAGATAATCTCAACAGAGATAGCAGCAATAAATGCAGATGAACAGATAAATAATAAAGAATTTACAGTTGAAGAAAAAAAGGAAAGAATAATAAATGCATTGAATCAAAAAGGGTATTGTAATGGTAAAAATAAGGATGCAAAATTAAATGCTAGTAAAACATTGGTTATAATAAATGAAGATAATGTTATATCACTTTTAACTAGTGAAGAAGCAGTAAAAGGAGAAGAAGGTTTATGGGATTGGGGAGCAGATACAGATACTAAAGTAGCAAATAAAGAAGTTGGTATATGTGGATATAATGGCAATGAAGAAGAGATAACAATTCCAGAGTATATAGTATACAAACATGAAGTATATACTGTAACTGAAATACAAAATTGTAATGCTGGGCATGATAATATCTACAAACTAAAATCTGATAATACACCTACAGACCATAAGTTTAAAAGCAATAATATTGTAAAAAAAATAAAAATGCTAAATAATATTACATTAATAGCAGGAGGAACTTTTTCAGAAAATAAATCTATTGAGAGTGTAGAAATGTCAGATAATATGCAGGAATTTAATGGTGGGGCAGCTTTTTTTGGATGTTCAAAATTAAAGTCATGTAAATTATCAAATTCTATAAAAATAATACCTGCTAATCTATTTCAAAATTGCACATTGTTGGAAGAAGTAAATATTCCAGAAAGTACTATAGAAATAGGAGAGTCAGCATTTTCTGGAGTAAATTCTATAGAAAAATTAGTAATACCTGGAAATGTAAAAAAAATAGGAACAAATGCTTTTTGGAATATGGGATTTGCAGAAAATTCTAAATTAAAAGAAATTGTAATTAATGAAGGTGTAGAAGAAATAGGTGAGCAAGCTTTCGGAAGGGAAAACTCAGTTAATGTGGATTTACACTTACCAAGTACAATAAAACGTGAAAAAATAGGAAAAAATGCATTTGCAGAATTTGGAAAAAGAAATGGGAAAAAAGTATATTTATTTGATGGAACTAAACTTTCAAATGGATGGGAATAAAAGAGGAAAAGATGAAGAAAAAGAATTATATAATTATAATGTTGTTAATATTTATAAGTATAATAATGCTAATATTATTTTTTAGAAAAAATAATATTCAAGATGAAAATCTAATAAATGTTCAGATTGATTTTGGAAAAGAAACAAAAAAAATAAGTCAATACATATATGGAATAAATCAAGGTGGAGATTTAGATAAAGCAAAAGTTATTTCGGCAAGAGAAGGTGGAAATAGAAGGAGTACATATAATTGGGAAAATAATTATTCAAATGCTGGAAGTGATTGGAAAAATAGTTCAGATACATATTTGACAAATTCTACAATTCCAGGAGCTGATACCATTGAATTTATAAAAGAGGCTAACAATCATAATATTGAATATAAAGTTGCAACATTGCAGATGTTAGGATATGTTTCAGCAGATAAGAATGGAATAGTATCATCTAGTGAAAGGGCACCTTCTAAAAGATGGTGCAAAGTTGAATTTAGAAAAAAAGGAAGTTTGTCTTTAACACCAGATCTAACAGATGGAGTCGTATATATGGATGAGTATTTGAATTATCTAATAAAGAAATTAGGAGATTCAACTACAAGTACAGGAATACAAGGATATTCATTAGATAATGAACCTGGTCTATGGAATTCAACACATTCTTTAGCACATCCAGAAAAAACTACAATGGCTGAATTAATTTCAAAGTCAACAGAACTTTCACAAGTTATAAAAGAATTAGATCCAAATGCAGATGTATTTGGACCAGCTTTATTTGGAACATTATCTTATTCAAGGTTATCTTTAGATAAAAATACAGAGCAATATGATGAATGGGAAAATATAAAAAAACAAAATGGATATAATTGGTTTGTGGATTATTATTTAGATGAAATGAATAAAGCAAGTAAAGAATCTGGAAAAAGATTACTTGATTATTTTGACATTCATTATTATTCTGAAGCATGTGATACACCTGAAAAGCTATTACAAGCATCAAGAACATTATATGATCCTACATTTATTGAGGATAGTTATGTTGGAGAATGGTTTTCTAATGAATTGCCATATCTTCCAAAAATACATGAATCAATTGAAAAATACTTTCCGGGAACAAAAATTGCAATTACAGAATATGGTTTTAGAGGAAAACGGAAATACAATATATGAAGGAATTGCTGAAGTTCAATATCTAGCAACTTTTGCAAAATATGATGTTGGATTAGCTACAGTAGCTTTTGATAAAGATAGTGATTATTTATATTCTGCAATAAATATGTATACAAATTGTGGAACATATGGAAATGTTGGAGAAAATTTAATTGAAACAGTTTCAAGTGATAATTCTAAGGTGTGTTCATTTGCTGCAAAAGATAATTCAGATGGACCATTAAATATTATTCTTACAAATAATAATATGAATGAAAATGTAAATATTAATATAGAATTGAAGAAGAATAATAAAAAATATAAAAAAGCAACAATTTATGGAATAACATCAGATAGTTCTGAAATAGTAGAAATAGATAGTAGTAAATTGAAGAAAGTTAATGATAATAAATATACAATAGAAATGCCACCTGTATCAGCATATAGAATTGTTTTAGAAAAATAAAAGAGACCTCATAAGAAGTCTCTTTTTGCATATTATAATCTTATTAATCCAATTAAAATTAAAACAATTCCAGAAAATATTGCTAAACATTTATCTGAAAGTTTAATTTTTTTACTAGCAGAATATGCAATAATATTACCACAATTTATAAATATAGTATGAAATAATGCAGCAAAAAGTGGATAAACAAATCCAGTTATACCAATTATTCCACAGCTAAGTCCAACACAACTAGCATCAGTTGAAACTGCTAATGCTAATAAAATTGCCTCATTTTTATCAATAGAATTTGAATGATCTAAGTCATAATCTTTGGTGTTTTTATTGAAACTTTTATAAATAGAATATATTCCAAGAAAAATCAATAAAGCAGAGCCAATAAATGTTGCAATAGATGGTGAAAATAATCTTGAAATATGTTTTCCAAGAAAAATTGCAAGTGATGTTGAAACAAATGCAATTGAAAAAACAATTAAATTGCTAATTTTAGTAATTCGAGAGTGCTTTATACCATATGTAATACCTAATGTTAAAGCATCTATACTAACAGATATAGCAAGTAATATACAACTCATCATAAAAAATAGAATCCTTTCTGACAATCGAATTGATAGCCTATCTTATATAATAATATGTATAATTTATTAAAATGAGACAAATTAAAACAAAATTTTTAATATTCCTAATAAAATAAGAGCTAAAGATGATACATAAGAAAGTATATTGTCTGAAATATTAAATTTTGACAATAATAAATTAGCAATATTTGCACTACAATTTATAAAAAATAATTGGAATACAGAAACAAAAATTGGTAGTAAAAGGTCATTGAAACCAATTATTCCACTTCCAAGGCCTACACAAAATGAGTCAATAGATAAAGCCAATCCCAAAAAAATAGCTTCTTTTTTATCAATTTCATTTGAATTATTAAAATCATAATTAGTAGTTTTGTTTGAAATGTTTTTATAAATTCCATAAAAACCTAAAAGCATTAAAAAGGTTGAACCAAGTAATACAGAAAATTTTTCTGAAAGTATGGAAGAAATGGTATTTCCAATAATTATAGAAAGACTTGTTACTATAAATGAAATTGAAAATAATGTAAAATTACTTATTTTTGAAATTTTAGTATGTTTTATACCATAAGAAATTCCAATTCCAAGAGAATCTATACTAACTGAAAGAGCTAATAAAATACAATTTAATAACATAAAAATATCTCCAATCTAAAAGTATTTTTATATTATAATATGTAAACATAATAAAAAAAGCATCAACATTGATGCTTAAAACTAATTTTGTTTTTTAGATTTTTTCTTAATTATAACAGAAGCAATAATGATTATTAAGATAACAGCTACAATAGCAATAACTCCAGCCCATCCTAAAATAGCTACAATTTTACTTCCTAAAGACATTATAATTCCTGCGAGTATAACACCAAGTGCGACAGCAGTTATACTTGTTTTAAAATCAAGTTTTAAAAAACTTGCAGCAAGAGTTCCAGTCCATGCACCTGTACCAGGTAAAGGAATACCTACAAATAAAAGTAGTGCCCAGAATATTCCGCTATTTCCTGCAGATGCTTTTAATTTTTCTCCACCTTTTTCACCTTTTTCTAAACACCAAGTGAAAAATTTACCTATAAACTTTTTATCTTTTCCCCATTCAAGTACTTTTCTTGCAAATAAATAAATGATTGGAACAGGTAGCATATTTCCTATTATTGCTATTGGATAATATAATGCTATACTCAATTTTAAACTTTCAGCAATAGGAATAGCACCTCTTAATTCTACAATTGGTACCATTGATATGAAAAAAACTATTAAATATTTTATAACTATTGGTAAACTTGCCATGATAAATTCTCCTTTATTAATATATATAGATTTTACTAATTTTTAATACTATATAATTTTACTATAAATAAATAAAAAGTCAATAAAATTTTAGCTATTTGTTGAATTATGTAGTTAAATATGATATAATTAAAATGTATATTCAAAAGAAGAAAGGTGGTTTTTTAGATGAAAAGAGAAAATGGAGTTACTCTAATTGCATTAGCAGTTACGATTATAATAATGTTAATATTAGCAGGAGCAACAATATCAATACTCACAGGGAATAGTGGAATAACAACAAATGCTTCTAAAGCAAAGACTAAATCATATTTAGCAGATATAAAAGAAGAATATGAATTATATTTAAGTGAAAAAAGAATGGATGATGAATATGATTTAGATACATTATATGCAAATGATAAGACGATTAGATATGAAGGAAATGAAGTTGGAAGTGGAATAACAGAAATATGCAGTTCAATAAAAAAAGGTGATGAGAAAAAGTTTGAAATAATAAAAGGAAAAATTTATTATGTAAACCAAGACAAAAAAGTAATTCCTATTGCAGTAGAATTAGGATTTTCAATAAATCCATATGAGATTACAGATGATGGAGTTTTAAGATCATCAGCAATGAATCTTTATTTAGTAGATAATAATGGAAATCTTGATTTAAGTGAATATGAAGGAAAAATAAAAAAAATTGAAGCAGGAGCATTTTCAAAAGTAGAAATTGAAAGTGGAATTACACCATTATCATCAATAGTATTACCAAAAGGAATTACTACAATCGGAGATGATGCGTTTTCATATAATACAAGCCTTACAAGTATAAAGATTCCTAATACAGTAACAACAATAGGAGAAAGAGCATTTTATGGTTGTACTAATTTAACAAGTATAGAAATACCTGACAGTGTGACATATATAGGAGAATGTTGTTTTTATGATTGTAATAGATTACAAAAGATAAAATTATCAAAAAAAATTCAAACAATAAATCAAAGATTATTACAAGGTTGTACATCTCTAACTGAAATAGAAATACCAGAAGGTGTAAAATCTATTGGCTATGATGCATTTGGTTATTGTAATAAATTAACAACAATTACATTACCTGCAAGTTTAACATCTTTTGATGGAACTGCGTTAGTTGGATTAAGTAGATTAACAGAAGTAAAAGTTGCAGATGGAAATAATAGTTTTAAATTTGAAAATGGAATGTTATTATCAAAAGATGGAAAGAAAATGTATATGGCATTATTAACTTTAACAGAAATAAATGTTCCAAATGGTGTTGTAAGCATCGTTGGAGATACATTATTTGGTTCTAGTGCAACAAAAATTATATTACCAGATACAGTTAGTTCAAATTTAAGTGGAACAGTTTTTAATGGAATGAATAAATTGACAACAATAGAATTGAGCAGTACTAGTAAAAATTTAAAACTAGTAGATGGAAATTTATATTCATATGATGGAAAAAAATTTATAAAATATATGGGGTCTTCTAAAAATTTTACAGTACCAGAAGGAGTTGAAACTTTGGTTTGTAGATGTATAACAAAATCAATGACAACACTAAATTTACCATCAACACTTAAAGTTATAGAAGGATGGTCTCTTGGAGGTATGTCTGGAGTAAATTTATTAAATATACCTGCAAGTGTAACAACTATGTATACATATTCATTTAGTAATGATACCAAACTTAGGGTAGCAGAAGGAAATGCAACATATAAAAGTATTGATGATGTATTAATATTAAATAAAGCAGGAACAAAAGTAATAATGGCCAGTAGAAATGCCACTACATATAATATTCCGAATACTGTTACTGAAATTGGAAAAAATGCATTTTATTATTGTAGTAAAATGACATCAATAACTATACCAGATAGTGTTACAACAATTGGAACAGAAGCATTTGAGGGTTGTAGTTCTTTAAAAGAAATTACAATTCCTCAAAGTGTAACTTCAATAGGTGCAGATGCATTTATATATTGCGGAAATTTAACAGCTATTAATATAAAAGGAACAGCAAATAGAATTTCTGGTGCACCATGGGGAGCACAGTATGGAAACAGAGCAATAAATTGGAATGTATAATATTTTAAATTTTAGAAAGGAAAAGAATGTTTAACATAGAAGAACAACTAAAAATGCTACCAGATAAACCTGGAGTATATATAATGCATGATGTAGACGACAAAATAATATATGTAGGAAAAGCAGTTAATCTTAAAAGAAGAGTGAAATCTTATTTTAGAAAAACAGACAAGACTGAAAGAATAAAAAGAATGGTATCATTAATAGACCATTTTGAATATATAGTTGTTGATAATGAAGCAGAAGCATTAATATTAGAATGTAATTTAATAAAGAAAAATAGACCTAAATTTAATGTATTATTAAAAGATGATAAAACATATCCATATATAAAGATAGATATAAAATCAGATTATCCAAATGTAACAATAACAAGAAAAATAATAAATGATGGTTCAAAATATTTTGGACCATATGCAAATCCTGGAGCTGCAAAAGAAATGCTTGATTTTATAAAACAGAAATATAAAATTAGACAATGTAAAAACTTTAGATCTGAAACAAGAGCTTGTTTAAATTATCATATAAATAGATGTTTAGGTCCATGTATGGGATATGTTTCAAAAGAAGATTACAGAAAACAAATTGATGAAATAATAGACATTCTTGATGGAAAAGTTGATAAAGTATTAAAAGAACTTGAAAAACAAATGATTGAAGAGTCAAGTAAAATGAACTTTGAACAAGCAGCATATATAAGAGACAGAATGCTTGCAATTCAAAGGGTTAATGAAAAACAAAAAGTATCAAACATAACAGAAAATAATATAGATGTAATAGGAATTGCAAAATCTGAAATTGAGGTATGTGTTGAAATATTTTTTGTTAGAGGAAGCAAAATGGTAGGAAGAGAACATTATTTTTTCCAAGACATAAGAGAAATGGAAGACAAAGAAATAATTTCAGGTTTTATAAAACAATATTATATAGATAGTCAAAATTTACCTAATAAAATAATGATAAGAGAAGAATTAGAGGATCAACAAGCAATAGAACAATGGTTAAGCAAAGAAGCTGGAAGAAAAGTAGAAATAAAATCACCCAAAAAAGGTGAAAAATTAAGATTTGTGGAAATGGCTGATAATAATGCCAAAATTACTCTTGAAAATAAAGAAAGAGATAGAAGCGAAATTTTAGTTGAATTAAAAGAAGTATTGGGATTAGACAAATTACCAAGAAAAATTGAAACATTTGATATCTCAAACATTTCGGGAGAATATATGGTAGCTGGAATGTGTGTAATGGTTGATGGAACAATAAAAAGAAACATGTCAAGAAGATTTAAAATAAAAACAGTTTTAACACAAGATGATCCAAAATGTATGCAAGAAGTAGTAACACGTAGGTTGAAACACTCAATTGACAATAGTAATTCATCAGGTTTTGGTAAGCTACCAGATGCGATATTTGCAGATGGAGGAATTACACAAATAAGAGCAATAAAACAAGCAGTAAAATCATTAGAATTAGATATTCCTGTATTTGGTATGGTTAAAAATGATAAACACCAAACAAGAGCATTAATAAATGAGCAAAGACAAGAATTTGAAATATCAGAAAATTTAATGAACTTAATTACAAAATTTCAAGATGAAGTACATGATACAGCAATTTCTTATCATAGAAAATTAAGAGATGAATCGATAACAAAATCAGAATTAGATGATATAAAAGGAATTGGGGAAGCAAAGAAAAAAGCATTATTAAAATATTTTGGCAGTGTTGAAAAAATTAGAAATTCTTCAATAGAAGAAATTGTAAAAGTAAATGGAATTAATGAAGAATTGGCAAAAAATATATTACAACAATTAAATTAATAAAAATTTGTAACATATTGCGATGAAAATAGAAAGTAGATTATGAATATTTTGAGAATATTTACATATACATATTAAGGACAAGTATTTTGGGAGGTTTGTATATGAAATTTTTGAAAAAACATAAGATGCTTTCTTTTTTTATGGCTACATTTATTGTTCTATCAAGTGCTAATTTTATTATGATTTATGAATTAGTAAAAATTGGAGTAAAATTAGCAACAATATAAAATTAGATTGACATCAAAATAGAAAAGTGATAAATTAAATACGTAAGTTGGAAGTTCCACGAAGTCTTTGAAGGGGGTTAACTTATATGACTTTACAAGAACTGCAAAAAGAAATTTTTGAAAACAAAAAACGGCATGGTTTTAACACAACAGATATGAATGAGGAATTTTGTCATCTTGTTGCAGAAGTCGGAGAAGCATATGATGCTTGGTTCAGAGGAAAAGACACATTTGCAGAAGAACTTGCTGATGTAGCAATTTTCCTGTTGGGAATTGCTGAGATGAAAGGCATTGATCTTCAAAAGGAAATTGAAAGAAAAGAAAAAATCAATGAAAGCAGAGAATGTGTTACCAATGAATTAGGCCACCGTGTACACAAAACATAAATATAAGAGCATTATTTTTTGATAATAATTTATCGAAAAATAGTGCTCACTTTATTTTTATTAAGGCATAAAATATTTTAGGAGGATAAAGTTGAAAATGAGAGGGTTATGTTTTTGTGGAGGAGGAATAAAAGCTGCATCACACATAGGTGCACTTAAAGCATTAGAAGAAAAAAATATAAAATTTGATTGTGTATCTGGTGCATCATCTGGAAGTATTATAGCAACATTATATGCACTTGGATATAATAGTGATGAAATGTGGAAAATGTTTCAAAAATATTATAAAAGAATAAAATATGCAGAATGGAAGCAAATATTCAAATTAATTTTTGGATTATTATTTAAAGGTGAATTAGTAATTGATGGTTTAAATAGTGGAAAAAGTATTGAAAAAATAATGAATGAAATATGTAGAAAAAGTCATGTAGAAAATATAAATCAAATAAAAATGCCATTATTTATTTCTATGGTAGACTTACAAACAGGAACTGTATATATTGCATCATCTAATGAAGAGAGAACACAATTATTAGATGATATTAAATATATAACAGATATTCCTATAAGTACAGCTGTAAGAGCAAGTTGTAGTTTTCCAGTGGTATTTTCTCCTTGCAAATTTGAAAATATACAATTAATAGATGGAGGAACACGTGAAAATTTGCCTTGGAAGTGTTTGAAAGATATTGGTGCAGATGAAGTTATAGGAATATGTTTTGAAACGATTCATAAAAAAGAATGTTGTAAAAATATTATAGAAGTTGCAACTAGAGCAATGGAATTACAAGGAAGAGAATTATCAGCATATGAAAAAGATGGAATTGATAAATTGATAACAATTAATTTAGAAAAAACATCTTTGTTAGATTCTGAAAATATTTATGAATTATATAAACAAGGATATATGCAAGCAAAAAAATACCTTGAAAAATAAGGGAAAATATAGTATAATTGCAAAAGAAAAAAATAGAAAGAGAAGGTAATATATGAATATAGCAAATAATTGGAAAGATTATAAAATATTAGACATGGCAGACGGACAAAAATTAGAAAAATGGGGAGATGTAATATTATCAAGACCAGACCCACAAATAATATGGAAAGATAAATCATACCCAGAAAAATGGAAAAATATAAATGCAACATATCATAGAAGTAAAACAGGTGGAGGAGCTTGGGAATACAATAAAAAAATGCCACAACAATGGCAAATAAAATATAAAGACTTAACATTTAATATAAAGCCAATGGGATTTAAGCATACAGGATTATTTCCAGAGCAAGCTGTTAATTGGGATTGGATGATGGATAAAATCAAAAATGCGAAAAGAGAAATAAAAGTATTAAACTTATTCGCATATACAGGAGGAGCAACAGTAGCATGCGCAGCTGCTGGTGCATCAGTTTGTCATGTTGATAGTTCAAAAGGAATGGTAACATGGGCAAAAGAAAATATAGCATCATCAGGTTTAGCAGAAAGACCTGTAAGATATATAATAGATGATGTTGTAAAATTTGTTAATCGTGAAATACGTAGAGGTAATAAATATGATGCAATAATAATGGATCCACCATCATATGGAAGAGGTGCAAATGGAGAAGTTTGGCAATTTGAAAATAATATTTATGATTTGGTAGAATTATGTACAAATGTATTATCGGATAATCCATTATTTTTCTTGATAAATTCATATACTACAGGAATTTCAAGTAAAGTGCTAGAAAATATATTGAATTTAACTGTTAATAAAGAACATAATGGAAAAGTTTCTTCAGGAGAGATTGGATTGCCAATGGAAAATTCAAAGTTGGTACTACCTTGTGGAATATATGGTCGTTGGGAGATGATTGAAAAATAATTACAATTTTGACTGTGTTAAATTTCATTTAAAACGCGGTTACATACACCACGTATGCGCCCTTGCCTTTTAAATAAAATTTGCCTTGTCAAAATTTAATTCTTTTTCAATCAAGAAATAGCTTTAGAAAAGAGATGAAAGTGAATATGAATAAATTAAATGTAATATATGAAGATAATCACATAATAGTTGTAGAAAAACAACCCAATATTCCATCACAAGCAGACAAAACTGAAGATATAGATATGCTTACAATTATAAAAGAATATATAAAAGAAAAATATAATAAACCAGGAAATGTTTATTTAGGATTAGTTCATAGGCTAGATAGACCTGTTGGTGGAGTTATGGTATTTGCAAAAACATCAAAAGCGGCATCAAGATTAAGTGATCAAGTAAGAGAAAAAATATTTAAAAAGAAATATTTAGCTGTTGTAGATGGAAAGTTTGAGCAAAATAAAGGAACTTTAGAAGATTATTTATATAAAGATGAAAGAAATAATATAAGTAAAGTTGTAAATAAAGATAAGAAGAATGCAAAATTAGCTAAACTAGACTATGAAGTTTTAGCATATAATGAAGTGAAAAATTTATCATTAGTAAGAGTAAATTTATATACAGGTAGACATCACCAAATAAGAGTACAATTATCACATGCAGGACATAGCATATTTGGAGATCAAAAATATGGAACAAGAGGGCAAGGAAAACAAATAGCATTATGGGCTTATGAACTTACAATAGAACATCCAATAACAAAAGAAGAAATGACATTTAAATGTTTACCAGAAAGTAATGGAACTTGGTGTATTTTAAGAGATGTTAGTATATAAGAGATAGAATGATAAAATAGAATCAAAGTATTGATTTTTCACACTTTTTAGAGTATAATAAAATCCGTAAAAAGCGGAATTAGATAGGAGAAAAATAAAATGAAAGCAATAGAAATAAGAAATAAATATTTAAACTTTTTTAAAAATCATGGACATGTTGTAATACCATCAGCACCATTAATACCAGAAAATGATCCATCAGTATTATTTACAACAGCTGGAATGCAACCATTAGTACCATATTTATTAGGAGAACCACATCCAGCAGGAACAAGACTTACAGATTATCAAAAATGTGTAAGAACAAATGATATTGATGAAGTTGGAGATAATAGACATTTAACATATTTTGAAATGCTAGGAAACTGGTCATTAGGAGACTATTTTAAAGAAGAATCAATCCAAATGAGTTATGACTTCTTAACAAAAGAATTAGGAATACCAGTTGAAAAATTATCAGTAACATGTTTTGCTGGTGATGAAGATTGTGCAAGAGATGAAGTAACAGCATCATGTTGGAAAAAAGCAGGAATTCCAGAAGAAAGAATATATTATTTTGGAAAAGATGATAACTGGTGGATAGCAGGTGAAACAGGACCATGTGGACCAGATACAGAAATGTTTTATGATACAGGAAAGCCAAAATGTTCACCAGAATGTAATCCATCATGTGGATGTGGAAAATATGTTGAAATTTGGAACAATGTATTTATGGAATTCTATAAAGATGAAAATGGTAAATATTCAAAATTAAAACAACACAATGTTGATACAGGTTTAGGACTAGAAAGAATGACAATGTTGTTAGAGGGAAAAGAAACACCATTTGAAACAGAATTGTTTGCACCAATTATGGACAAACTAGTAGAGTTACAAAAAGTAGATAATATAGCAAGTAGAAGAATTGTAGCAGAACATTTACGTTCAAGTATGATGATAATATGTGATGGTGGAAGACCAAGCAATGTTGACAGAGGATATATATTAAGAAGATTAATTCGTAGAATGGTAAGACATATGAATAAACTTCAAATATCATTAGATGAATTATCAACACTAATAGATATAAATGTTGAAAACTTAAAAGAAATGTATCCAGCACTTGAAGCAAATAAAGAAACAATAAAAAATGTAATTTTAGAAGAAAAAGACAAATTTGTAAAAACACTTGAAAAAGGTGAAAAAGAATTTGCAAAAGAAGTTGGACAAGTTAAAGAACAAGGAGAAAACATAGTACCAGGTAAAGTTGTATTTAGATTATATGATACTTATGGATTTCCACCAGAAGTTACAGAAGAATTAGCTACAGAAAATGGAATGAAAATAGATAAAGAAGGATTTGATAAACTATTTAAAGAACACCAAGAAAAATCAAGAGCTGGTTCAGAACAAAAATTCAAAGGTGGATTAGCATCAACAGGAGAAATGGAAACAAAATATCATACAGCAACACACTTATTAAATGCAGCATTAAAACAAGTATTAGGAGCACATGTACATCAAAGAGGAAGTAATATAACTGCTGAAAGAATGAGATTTGACTTTTCACATCCAGCCAAAATGACAGATGAAGAAAAACAAAAAACAGAAGACCTAGTAAATGAATGGATAAAAGAAGCAATTCCAGTAGAACATTTAGAAATGAAAAAAGATGATGCTATAAAAATGGGAGCAGAAGCAATGTTTATTGAGAAATATGGTGATATAGTTTCTGTTTATAAAATAGGTGATGTTTCAATTGAATTATGTGGAGGACCTCATGTTTCTAATACATCTGAATTAGGACACTTCAAAATAAAGAAAGAAGAATCAAGTTCTTCAGGAATTAGAAGAATTAAGGCTATATTAGATTAAATAAATATATTTTGAAAATATAACTATTTCATAGCAAAAATATAGCTAGGGTCATACCTACAGGTCTTTGCTTTATTCAATAGTTATATTTTTCAAAATAATAAAATTTAATTAGAAGGAGATTAAATATGGAAGAAAATTGTTTATTTTGCAGAATTATAAAAGGAGAAATACCATCAAGTAAAGTATATGAAGATGAAGAGGTATTAGCATTTAAAGACATAAATCCAGCAGCACCAATACATGTATTAGTAATTCCAAAAAAACATATAACATCACTTGCAACAATGGAAGATGGAGATGAAAAAATAATTTCAAAAATATACAAAGTTATCAATGAAATTGCCGAAAAGCAAGGCTTCAAAGAAAAAGGATATAGAGTAATTGTAAATTGTGGTGAAGATGGAGGTCAAGAAGTAGGACACTTACACTTTCACCTATTAGCTGGTAAAAAACTTGGAGAAAAAATAGTATAAATTTACAAAAATAGCTATCTTTTTTTTAGAAAATATGATATAATTAAAGTATAGGTTTTTAAAGAGAAAACGTATAATAAAAAATATTATTGAAAGGGATGATAATTATGAATAGTAAATATAGTGCTTTTTTAACAGTATTATTAGTAATAATTATAATTGCAATAGTAGGAATAATAGGATTTTTAGGATATAAATTTATAGCAAGTGAAAATAGCAAGAAAGAAGCAGAAGATTTTGCAGATTCTTGGAGTGAAAACATAAGTCAAAATACTAAAAAAGAAGAAACAACAGATACAAAAATTGATGATAATCCAATAACAGATCCAATTGAAACACCAACAACAGACTCAACATCAACTGGAACAAATACAAGTTCTGGAGAAGGAATGAAATATAATGGATTTTTAACAGCAGGAAAAATCGAAATACCAACAACAGGTTTAAAAAGTCCAATAATATCATACTCAGAATATTCTAAATCATCATTAGAAACAGCAGTATGTGTTGTATATTCAACAACAGGAGAACAAAATACTCAAGGAAGTGGAATAAATAAACCAGGAAATACAGTAATTGCTGGACATAATTATAGAAATAGTAACTTTTTCTCAAATAATAAAAAATTAAATATTGGAGATAAAATTTATGTTACAGATTTAGATGGAAAGAGAATGACATATACAATTTATGATAAATTTGAAACAGATGATACAGATACAGAATATATGACAAGAGATACACAAGGAGCTGTAGAAATATCATTAACAACATGTACAGATGATAGTAAAGCACGTTTAATTATTTTAGCAAAAGCAGATGCATAAATAATAAAAAAAGTAAGATAGAAAAAATTCTATCTTATTTTTTTGCACTAATATAGAATTTTTTCATTAACAATGATATAATCAAAATGAAAATTTTACATTAGGAGGAAAATTGAAGACATGGATAAAAAACAAGCAAAAGAAAGAATAGAAGAACTTAGAAAAAAAACAGAATATTATGCCCAAAAATATTATGATGATGATAATCCAGAAATAACTGATTTTGAATATGATATGATGATGTTAGAATTAAGAACATTAGAAAGTCAAAATCCAGAATTTATAACCAAAGATTCATTAACACAAAAAGTAGGAGGACATGTAAAAGAAGGATTTACTAAGGTAGAACATGAAGTACCACTTCAAAGTTTACAAGATGTATTTAATTTTGAAGAAATTGAAGCATTTGATGAAAGAGTAAAAAAAGTAGCAAGTGAAAATGGAATAGATGAAGTAAAATATGTTGTTGAAACAAAAATAGATGGTTTATCATCAGCATTAGAATATAAAGATGGAAAACTTGTAAGAGGAGCAACTAGAGGAAATGGACTAGTTGGAGAAGATGTAACTGAAAACTTGAAAACTATAAAAACAATACCTCAAGAATTACCAGAAAAAATAAATATAACAGTTAGAGGAGAAGTATTTATATCTAAAAAAGAATTTGAAAAAATGAATCAAGAAAGAGAAGAAAATGAAGAAGAATTATTTGCAAATGCAAGAAATGCAGCAGCTGGTTCATTAAGACAATTAGATAGTAATATAACAAAGAAAAGACCATTAGATATTTATATATTTAATGTTCAAAAAATAGAAGGAAAAGAATTTAATTCACATTTTGAAGAATTAGAATATTTAGAAAAATTAGGATTTAATGTAAATCCTGTTCGTATACCATGTTCAAATGTTGAAGAAGTAAAGAAAGCAATAAATAAAATCGGAGAAGATAGAGAACAATTAACTTTTGGAATAGATGGAGCAGTTGTTAAAGTAGACAATTTAAAATTAAGAACAATTTTAGGAACAACATCTAAAGTTCCAAAATGGGCAATTGCATATAAATATCCACCAGAACAAAAAGAAACAATTTTAAAAGATATAGAATTTCAAGTAGGAAGAACAGGAGTAATAACACCACTTGCAATACTAGAACCAGTAAGAGTTGCTGGATCACTTATATCTAAAACAACATTACACAATGAAGATTTTGTTAAAGAAAAAGGATTAAAAATAGGTGATAGAGTTATAATACAAAAAGCAGGTGATGTAATACCAGAAATAGTACGAGCAGTTGTAGAAAAAAGAGATGGAACAGAAAAAGAATTTGTCATGCCAACACATTGCCCGGTATGTGGTGCAGAAACAGTAAGAGAAGAAGGAGAGTCTGCAGTACGATGTACAGGAATAGAATGTCCAGCAAAATTATATAGAAATTTAGTGCATTTCGTATCAAGAGAAGCAATGAATATAGATGGACTAGGTGAAAATATTATAGGAATATTACTTGAAAAGAAAATGATTTCAAATATTGCAGATATATATGATTTGAAATTTGAAGATATAGCATCATTAAAGAAAAATGGCAAAAAGTTTGCTCAAAATCTAATAGATAGTATAAATATAAGCAAGCAAAATGATTTATATAGATTAATAACAGCATTGGGTATAAGGCATGTAGGAGTAAAAGCTGCTAAAGTATTAGCTAAAACATATGAAAATATGGATAATTTATCAAATGCATCAATTGAAGATTTAAGTCAAGTAGATGAAGTTGGACAAATTGTAGCAAATAGTATAAATGAATTTTTCTCTCAAGAACAAACAAAAGACTTGTTGAAAAGACTAAAAGATGCAGGAGTAAATATGGAAAGACAAAAAGAAGAAAATGAAGATGACAGATTTGCAGGAAAAACTTTTGTATTAACAGGTTCACTTGAAAAATATTCAAGAGAGGAAGCATCAAATATTATAGAAAAATTTGGAGGAAAAACATCAAGTTCTGTATCTAAAAAAACAACTTATTTATTAGCTGGAGAAGATGCAGGAAGTAAACTTACAAAAGCACAAAGTTTAGGAGTACAAATTATTAGTGAAAATGAATTTGAAGAAATGTGTAAATAACAAGGAGGAAAATTAGTGGAAAATTATACATTTGAAGATATGTGGTTAGATTTAAAAAATGGATATCAAATTTATTATACGTATGTAAGAAATCGATATGTATTATTTAGAACTGCCAAAAATTGCTATACACAAAAATTGTTGTCAGATGACCCTAAAAATCCACAACCTAAAATGACAATGCTTACATTAAAAAGAGTGAAAGAAATATTTCCACACATGGAAGACATTGAATATAAAGTTGGAATACTGGATGAATTTAACTCGTAAAAACATTAATAAGAATTTCTATGTGATGAAAATTATATAGAAATTCTTATTTTTTCTATAAATAAAACTTAAATTTAATAAAAAGTTTGAAATATGTGAACCAAATAATATAGAAAAACATCTAAAGAGTATAAAGATATAGAAGGGAGAAAATATGGATACCGAAAAAGTAGAAAAAGCCAGGAATGGCAATGTATATGAAATTGGTAATCTTTTAATGGAAAATATGAAATCTATGTATAGAGTAGCATTCAGTATTTTAAAAACAGAAGAAGAAATATCTGATGCAATTTCAAATACAACAGTAATTGTTTTTGAAAAAATGCATACATTGAAAAATGCAGAATTTTTTAAGACGTGGCTTATTAGAATTTTAATTAATGAATGTAATAAAATTCATAGACAAAACAAAAAAATTATATATTTAGAAAATTACAATCAAACAGATTTAGTTTATAATGATAAATATGATGATTTTGGAGTAAGACAAGCCATAAAAAAACTAGATGAAGATTTGAAAACAATGGTTATATTATATTATTTTGAAGATTTTAACATAAAAGAGATTTCAGAAATTCAAAAATTACCAGAAGGAACAGTAAAATCAAGATTATCAAGAGCAAGAAAAAAATTAGAAAGTATTTTCTTAGATGAAAATATAAGAAAGGAGGATTTGAATGGATAGAGATGATGAAATAGATAAAATATTAAAGCAAAAATTTGAAAATAAAATTTTACCTTCAGAAGAATTTGAAAATAATATGAAAAAAATAATAAATGAACAAAAAAGTAAAAAGAATAAGAAGTATAAAAAGATAATAACTATTACATCTATTGCAGCAGTATTTGTGATTATATTCGCATTAGGAATGAATTTTATGAAATTTGATTCTACTCAAATTCAAACAATATCAATAACGAAAATAGAACCAACGAAAATATCTGATCAAATTTTATCAGAAGATTCAGAATTTATAATATATACAGATAAAGATGCCAATATAGAAAGTGTAAAGAAAAGTTTGTATATAGAACCAGCATTAGAATATTCTATAGAAAAAACAGGTAAAGATGGACAATATAAATTAAAATTTAAACAAAATATACCAGATAATACAATTTTAAAATTACAATATGTAAAAGATAAAATAACAAAAGATAGTTGGGCATATCAAACATCAAACAAATTAAGTGTAACAAATACATATCCAGCAAATAGAGCAGATAGGGTGTTAACAAGTTCTAATATAGAAATTGAAATGTCTTATTCAAATATAGAGAATTTCGAAAAATATGCTCAAATAGTACCAGAAGTTGAAGGAACGTGGGAACAAAAAGGAAAAGTTTACAGATTTATACCAAGTAATGGATTAGTAGACCAAACTCAATATACTGTAACAGTAAAAAAAGGCTTAAAAATATATGATCAAGAATTAGAAGATAATTATACATTTTCGTTTAGTGTAAATAACAATACAGGAATTACAGAAAAATATGAAAATATATCAAATTCAATTGATAATATAAATACTTATAATTCAAATGAAAATATATCAATATATTATCAAACAAATGGAAATATTGAAATTGCAAATGTTGAAATTGGCAAATTTGATAGTTCAGATAGTTTTATAGAATATTTACAAACTAAAGATTATTCAAAAGCAACAGATTTACAAAAAGTAGATTTTAATTTAATAGAAAATGGAATAAAATTAACAAGAACATTACAAGATGGATATTATGTTGCAATAATAAAAAATAAAAATGGTTCAGAATTATTTAATACTCCAATTCAAATAAATAATTTGAATGCATATGTTACAAATACAGAAAATGATATTCTTGTATGGGTGGCAGATGAAAACGGAATTGCTTCAAATATTAAGGTAAAATATGAAAGCGAAGAAAAAGTAACAAATTCAGAAGGAATTGCAAAATTTACTTCTGATAAAACAGAAACAACAAAATATTTGAAAATTGGTAACACAGAAAACAAACTAATTGTAGGTGTATATAATTACAATAAAGAATTATATTATTCAAATTCTTATATTTATACAGATAGAACATTATATAAGAGTACAGATACAATAAATATATGGGGATTTGTTCCAAAAGCAATATATGGTAACGATTTACAAGATGAATTTTATATATCATTTAATGGCGAAAGCAAAGAAAAGATAAACGTAGGAAAAGATGGAAATTATAATTATAAAATAGAATTACAAAACCATTATGATGTAGAATATGCAATGATTTCATTATACTATAAAGATAAAGAAATTGCTGGAAGATATGTAACAATTGAAAATTATGAGCTTCAAAATTATACATATGAAATCATAGCAAATAAGAATTATGTGTATAATAATGAAAAATATGATTTCGATGTTAAAGTAACACATATAACAGGACTTGTTGTACCAAATAAAAAAGTTCTTGTAAGATTTAATGGACAAGAATTACTTGAAAAAACAGATGAAAATGGTATTGCACATTTTTCAGTAGATATAGCAAAAGAAGATGAAAAAACATATATAGTAACAAATATGTATATGGAAGTATATAATGGAGATTTAGAAGAATATAATGATACAGTTACAACAAAAGATGTAGAATTAATTTATAGAGATATATATACAACAGTTAATAATACAGGAAGTAATTATGAATTAAGTGCATATAAATTACAAAAAGATAAAGAAATGGAAGTAAGTTATGATCTAAAAGAATTATATGATGACGAATATAACACAACAGTTGAGATAGATCTAAAAGAAAGTAGAAATGAAAAGAAAGTTGTAAAATATGAGCTTGATAAATATACAAAAACAAATAAACCAGTATATGATTATGTAATAACAGAAAATACACAAAAAATTACTGAAATAAATATGAAAAATGGCAAAATGAATTATGATATAAATTCTTTAAAAATGAAGGATAATACAGAAGTTTATAGTTATACATATACTCTAATATTCAAATTACAAGATAGAAGCGGAAAAGAAATAGAAATCAAAAAAATCATATATAGAGATGAAAAAGATGTAGAATTAGGATATTCATATGGCTTTTTCTCAAATTTAGGAAGATTAGCATATAAACAAAATATTTCATATTATTATGATATATTTAGATATTTCTTAAAGGCAGATGTAACAAACTTTAATATCGGAGATACAGCTAAATTTACATTATCTGAAAGTATAGCAAATAAAGGAAATCAAGAAATAGATAATAATGGAAAATTATTATTAATATCAGCACAAGAAAATATTTTAACAACAAAGATAACAGATAAGAATGAAATTGAATATAAATTTGAAGAAAAAGATTTTCCTGGATGTAAAATAACATCTGCATATTACTATAACGGTAAATTTTATAGAATGCCAATATATTATTATGATTTTAATGAAGAAACAAGAAAAGTTGATATAGACATAAAATCAGATAAAACAGAATATAAACCTGGTGATGAAGTAAATTTAACAATAAAAACAACAAATAATAATAAGCCTATAAAAACATTTGTAAATATAAGTGTTGTTAATGAAGCAGTATTTGCAGTACAAGAAGACTCAACAGAAATTGTTTCAACAATATACCAAGATCCAGAATACCCAATATATACATATTCAAGTTATTTTGATTTTATAAGTAAAGAACCAGATGGATTTGGAGGTGGTGGTGGAGATACAAGAGGAAATTTCGGAGACACAGCATATTTTGATACAGTATATACAGATTCAAATGGAGTTGCGAATGTAAAATTTAAGCTACCAGATAATGTTACAACATATAGAGTAACAGTTCACTCAGCAAATGAAGAGCTATATGTTGGTGTTAATAAAATTGATATAACATCAAAATTAGATTTCTTTATTCAAAGTACAGAGCCAAGAAATGTAAAAACAACAGATGATTTAGTTTTAAATGCAACAAGTATAGCTTCAGAACAATATAATGTAAAATATCAATTTACAATAGAAGAATTAAATAAAACATTAGAAGCTGAAGAAACAACAAATTCAATTACAACAGTAAACTTTGGAAAATTAGATTATGGAACATATCATGTTGTAATAAGAGGAAGTGGAAATAATCAGGAAGATGCAATAACATATCCAATTAATATTATAGAATCTGCACAAGAAGTAAAGAAATATACAAAAATAAATATTAATGAAACTCCTGAAATAAAGCCAACAAAAAATCCGATAGTATTAGAAATCTATAATAGAAATATGGAAAAATATATTGACTATATTGATTTTATAGAAAATACATTAACAGAAAGGTTAGATACACAAATAGCATATAATGAAATTCAAAAAATAAGAACAAAATATTATGGAAGTTCAAATAATCAAGTTAATATAAATATGGCTAAATATAGAGATACAAAAAATTATACAGATTATTTAAAAAATCTAGAAAATGCAAATACAGATATTGTATTAACAGCATTAATTCAATATTATGCAAAAGATTATATTTCAGGCTTAAATATAGATCCATTTATAAATGATGATAATAATTTATTTGAACAATATTTATTAGTATCTGCTAACAAAAAAACTGTATTAACAGATTTATTACAATTAAAAGAAGAAAAAGATATTGAAAATTATAATAAATTATTAGTAACATTATCATTAGAATTTTTGGGAGATTATCAAAATGCTAAAGATTTATATAATCAAATAGAACTAAATAGTGAAGAAAAAGAAGAATATAAATCAATTACAGCAATAATTGAAACATTTATAAATAAAGAAAATTCTAGTAAAATTATTGATGAATTAATAGCAAATTCTCCAGAAGATGAATATTTAAGATTTGCAATATTATCATTCTTCCAAAATAATGAAACAGATATTTCAAATGAAGAAGAAATAAAAATAATATCTTCAAATATAAATGAAACAATAAAGTTAAATGGAATGACAGTAAAAACATATGTAGTAAATAATAAGGAATTAGATACAATAAAATTTGAAACAAATAGTAATGATATTATTGTAAGATATTATTATCAAACATTATTAGAAAATATAGAATCAGAAAATATAAGTGAAGATATGTCAATAAAAATTATAGGAAATTTGAAGAAGAACTCAACAATATATTTACAAATCAATTGTAATGATACAGAAGCTAAAGAATTAAGAATAGCTTTACCAAATTCATTAAGATTAGCAAATACAGAAAATTTAAAAGGATATTGGATAATGAATAATGCAATTGATTATATATCAGTATATAAACAAAAAGGATATTCAAGTATAAAAATACCTTTGATTGTAACACTTGATGGAAATTATAAATTTGAAAATATAGTAAATAATCAAAATGGAATATATCATATTTCAAATTCACTAGATTTAGATATTAAATAGTAAAAATGGGGGCAATTGATAATTGCTCTCATTTTTTTGAAAGTAATAATTTACTATTTACAAATAAAGTTTTATGAGATAAAATCTAAATAGTAATTGACTGAGGAGAGGGAAAATTATGATAATAGATGGAAAAGAACTAGCGAGAAAAACAAGAGAAAAATTAAAAATAGAATGTGATAATTTAAAAAAAGAGGGAATACTTCCAAAACTTGCAGTTATTATGGTTGGAGATGATAAAGCATCACAAATATATGTAAAAAACAAAAGCAAGGCATGTCAAGAAATTGGAATAAAATTTGAAGAATATTTTCTGGGAAATGATATAAAACAAGAAGAATTAATTGAATTGATTCAAAAACTAAATTTAGATAAATCAATTAATGGAATATTATTGCAAAGTCCTATTCCAAAATCCTTAGATATAAATGAAGCATTTAGAACTATATTGCCAGAAAAAGATGTTGATGGATTTAATCCTATAAATGTCGGAAAATTGTGTTTGAACCAAGAAACATTTGTATCATGTACACCATATGGAATTATGAAAATGTTTGAAGAATATGATATTGATTTAACAGGAAAGAATGTCACAATTTTAGGAAGAAGTAATATAGTCGGAAAGCCATTAATACAATGCTGTTTAAACAAAAATGCTACAGTAACAGTATGCCATTCAAAAACTAAAGATTTAAAAGAACATACGAAAAATGCTGATATTGTAATTTCAGCAATAGGAAAAGCCAAATTTGTTACAGCAGATATGATAAAAGATGGAGCTGTTGTAATTGATGTTGGAATAAATAGAGATGAAAGTGGAAAAATAATTGGGGATGTTGATTTTGAAAAAGTAAGTTCAAAAGCAAGTTATATAACACCTGTTCCTGGGGGAGTAGGGCCTATGACAATAGCAATGTTAATGAATAATGTTATAAAAGCTACGAAGTTACAAAATAGAAGGAGTGAAACTTTATAGAAATAGAAGAAATATCAATAGAATCAAAAGAATATCCACAAAAGTTAAGAAATGTATATAATCCACCATTAAAATTGTATGTACTTGGAAATAAAAAAATATTAAACAATAAAGGTATTGCTATAGTTGGTACTAGAGATTGTACTAAGTATGGAAAAAATATTTCGTTCAAATTTTCAAAAGAACTAACACAAAAGGGGTTTAATATTATAAGTGGATTAGCTTTAGGAATAGATACATATGCACATTTAGGCAATGTTCAAATTAATATGGAGAATAGCAAAAGTATTGGGAAAACAATAGCAGTATTAGGTTGTGGAATAGATGAATTATATCCCAAACAAAATAAAATATTAGCAAAACAAATATTAAAAACAGGTGGATGTATTATTTCAGAATATCCAAATGGTACAAAGCCTAATAAAGCAAATTTTCCTCAAAGAAATAGAATAATAAGTGGATTAGCTGAATCAATAATTGTTGTTGAAGCAGGAGAAAGAAGTGGAGCAATTATTACAGCTAATTTAGCACTTGAACAAGGAAAAGAAATATTTGCTGTACCTGGTGATATAACAAAGAAACAAAGTATAGGAACAAATAAATTAATAAAAGATGGAGCATTTGTAATTACAGAGGTTAATGATATATTAAATAATAATGTATAAAAGGAGAGTAAGATGGAAGAAGAAAAAATTGATAGAATATTAAAATTAGTTGATATGCTTGAAGTAACTGATGAAAATAGAGATGACATAGCAAAAGTAAAAAAATTAATAGAACAAAAAAAGTATGCTGAAATGTTAGAAGTATTAAAAAAAGTTACTAGTAAAAATGAAACAAAAATAAAAGAAGATAATAGAACTATATTATTTCGAAATGAAGAAAAAGAAGAAAATAAAGAAGAAAATAAAGAAGAAAAAGAACCTATTGAAGAAGATGATGATGTAAATAGTGAAGAAAACGAAAAAGCTCAAATGGAAAAATTATTAGATAATTTGGAACAAGAAAAGGAAGATGAGGATTATGAATATCCAAAAAAATTATCTAATAAAAAATTAGAAGAAGTATATATTAGTTTACTATTAGCTAATCCTAAAGCCATTTCAATGTATTATATAGAAAAAAAAGATTGTTATTTTGAAAGTGCATTATTATTAAATATATATAAGAGTATTCTTTTTACAGAAGGAGAAGCATATGCACCACAAGTTGCTAAAGATGATTTTAACTATGCAAAAGAAAATTATAAAATTTTCCAAAGTAAAAAGAAATTATTAGAAGAAGGAAGAGAAAGTAGACAAAATTTTGAAAAAGTATATGTTGAATTAAGAAAATTATTTGAAATTAGAAAAGGATATACTACAAATCCAATAAAAGAAACCAAAAAGCAGATTGAAGAAATTGTTGATTATGAATTATATGATAGAATGACAATTCAAGAGGTAAAAGATGCAATTGTACAAATAACAACAACAGAAAAATTTAAAAGATCAATATTAAGTACAAATGTAACAGATTTCTTATTATCTGGCGAAAATAATTTAAATTCAGGATTAACACTTCCATTTCCAATATTAAGCAGTGTATTTAAAGGAATAAGAAAAGGTGAAACAATGTCATATGCAATGCCATCAAACTCAGGAAAAAGTAGATTTACAATAGATATTGCAACATATATAGCATATAAACACAAAAAGAAAGTATTGATAGTATCAAATGAGATGTCAGAAGAAAAAATGAAGTTGTGCTTAATAACAACTATAGTAAATAACAAAGAGATTCAAGAATTACATGGATATAAGTTAAGAATAACAGAAGGTGAGATATTGGAGTTTAAATATAAGGCAGATCAAGACAAAAACGTTGAAACTGATGAGAATGGATATGTATTAAGATATGAAAATGAAAGTTTGGAAAAATTTACAAAAAGGTTATTGGAATGTTCATCACAATTTAGAGATGTTATAGCAGTTACAAATTGGATTCAAACTCAAAAAGACAATCAAATATTTTTTGTTAATATAACAGATCATACAAATGATGAGTTAGAAAAAATAATATTGAATTATTATTATAAAGAAAAGATTGAATATATGTTTTATGATACATTAAAACCAGATACAGAAAACATAGGAAATAGTGAAGAATTAAAGAAAACAGCAACAATTTTATCAAATTTAGCACAAAATTTGAATATATTTATAGGATCATCTTTACAATTAACGGAAAGTGATAGATCGCCATTAAATTTGGATGTAAATGATTTGGCTGCATGTAGAACAGTAAAAGAAGTTCTAGATACATTATGCTTAATAAAACAAATACATAATGATGACTTAGGGTTATATGAATATTCTTATGAAGAAGTTCCAACAGAGTGTTTTGATTTAGAAAGGTCAAAAAATCCAGATGTAAGGTATTATGCTTGTGTAGTTGATAAGAACAGAGCAGGAGCAAAGCCAAAAGTTGTATTTAGATTAAACTTAGCATATAACGAATGGGAAGAATTAGGATATTTAAGATTAAAAACTAAAAATTAATGAAAAAGTACTTACATTTGTAAGTACTTTTTCTGTTCTAAAATCTTAAGATAAGAATACAATTAAACAAAAAGTATTCTTATTGGGGGTTGTACAGGTGAAAAATGTTATGATAGATGAACGTGCAAGAAAATTAGCACAATATATAATAGATTCGAAAGATACAGTTAGAGGAACAGCAAAAAAATTTGGAATAAGTAAAAGTACTGTACACAAAGATGTTACTGAAAGATTAGAAAAGATAAATCCAATATTAGCCAAAGAAGTAAGAAAAATTCTTGATGAAAATAAAGCTGAAAGGCATATAAGAGGAGGATTAGCAACAAAAGCTAAATATGAAAAAAATCATTATTTAACTATTGACAATGATAAATTAATAGTATAAGATTTATATATAAACTACAAATGAAAGGAGAATTGTTAGATAATAACAAAAAGAAAAATATGAATATAAGATTAGAAGATGAAAGAGAAAAAAATAAAAAATTAAAAATGATGTATATAATAATTATAGCAGTATGTATAGTAGCTGTAGTTGCAACAGGTATAATTCAAATTGTAAAAAACTTACCAGATAAAGAGCCAGAAATAGATACAAGTATATTGCAAAGATATAAAGAAGATTTTGATAATATATTTAAAAACCAAGTAAATTATTTGAAAAATTCTGGATACAAAATAGATAGAATAGATGAGTCACAACAAATTGTATATACAGGATATTCAAATAAAAGTAATAAAGTAAGTGATTATAATTTAGATGTAAATATTCCATATATAAACATAAAAAATACAGTAATAGAAGGTTTTAATCAAGATATAAAAGATACATTTGAGCAAAAAGCAAAATCTATATTAAGTACACAAAGTCAAAATATTATATATAATGTTGAATATTGTGCATATGTTACAAATGATATATTATCTTTAGTAGTTAGATCAACATTAAAAGAAGGAGAAAATACTCAAAGAGAAATTATACAAACATATAATTATAATTTACTTACTCAAAAGAAAGTTACATTTGAAGATTTGTTAAATTTAAAAAATATTTCAAGACAAGAGGCTGGAAATAAAATAAGATCAGAAATAAAAAGTGTTGAAAGTAAAGTAAATGAACTTGCACAATTAGGTTACCAAGTTTATCCAAGAAATTCAAGTAGTGATATATATAAGCTTGATAATATATCAGAATATTTTATAGGTGAAGATAATGTTATTTATGTAATATTTGCATATGGAAATAAAAGCAACACAAATGAGAAAGATATAATAATAATGTAAGATGGATATTTTATATATCTATCTTTTTTTATTTTTATATAAAAATGAGACCTAAGTTTAAACTTAGGTCTTTCGAAAATAAAAGGGGATGTTTGTTGTAATCAGTTTTGTTTACTGACTATGCTTATAATATATCAATTAATTTTGTTCATTGTGTGAATTAAAAGTGAAAAATTGATAATTAATTATTAATTTTATATTAAGAATTAAGGTGTTTCTTCAAGTGTTACAGTAATATCTTTATCACTACCATTTCTATTAACAGTTAAAGTTATAGTATCTCCAATTTGATGTGAATTTTTGATTTCATTTAATTCATCCATTGTAGTGATAGACTTTCCTTCAGCTTTCACTATTACATCTCCAGCTTTTAAACCAGCTTTTTCTGCAGGTGAAAAATCTTCAATGCTTTTTATATATACGCCAACTTCTAGTTTATATCTTTTTGCAGTTTGTTCATCAAGATTAATTCCCGTAATACCTATATAAGGTCTTAATACTTTTTGATGATCTTTTAATTGATTAATTACATCTGTAGCTGAGTTAATTGGAATGGCAAAACCGATTCCTTCAACACCTGTTCCTGATAATTTTAAAGTATTTATTCCAATTACTTTACCATCACTATTTATTAAAGCACCTCCACTGTTTCCAGAGTTTATTGCAGCATCTGTCTGGATACAAGTATATTTTGTTCCATCAGATTCAACTTCTCTATTAACAGCACTAACAATACCTTGTGTAACTGTTGTATCTAATCCAAGAGGACTACCAACAGCCATAACAAATTCACCAACAACAGCTTGATCAGAATCTGCAAATTCTGCTGCAGTTAAACCTGTTTTTTCTATTTTTAATACAGCTAAGTCAGTTTGTGAATCTTGACCAACAACAGTGGCATCATATGTTGCATCATCTCCATATGTATCACTATTTAATTTTATTTTTATTGATGTTGCTTTTGATAATTCATAATATGAATTTGATGAAGTACTATCAACAACGTGATTGTTTGTTACAATATAACCATCCTCACTAATAATTATTCCTGAACCAGTTGCTGTTGCAGTTGAATTTTGAGGTTGACTGTATCCAAAAAATGATCCAATTGAATTTGAAGTTACAGTATAAGAAACTTCTATGCCAACAATTGATGGTAAAATTTTATTTGATGCAAATACAGCTGTATTTGAAAAATTTGATAATGAAACCAAATTTGATGTTGTTCCAGAAGCAGTTTGTGTAGATGTTTGGACTGTTGATGATTGTTTTCCAACTAATTTTTCTTTTATAGATGGAATTCCAAAACATGTTCCTAATACAAGAGAACAACCAACAATACCACTAGCAAATGGTATTAATACTGTTTTTCCAAAACTATTTTGTTTGTTTTGCTTATTTTGTTTGAAATTTGCATTTGAAGTTTTGCTAGAAATCACTTCAAAATTATTATTATTTTCTTCTTCCATAATGAAGACCTCCTTTTTGTTCATTATAAGGATACACAATTATTGTGAAAGTTCTGTGAAAAGCAAGTAAAATTATTTTGTATTTATATTGATATTTTTGTTGAATTATTGTAGAATTGAAATATAAAATTTCATAAAAAAGGTGCAAAAATGAAAGAAAAAGAAGAACAAAGATTAATAAATTTAAAACAATATGAATGTGAATTAAGAAGTAAGGGATATAAATATATATGTGGAATTGACGAGGCAGGAAGAGGACCATTAGCAGGACCTGTAGTTGTTGCAAGTGTTATAATGCCTGAAAACTCTATGATTGAAGGGGTAAATGATTCTAAAAAAGTTTCAGAGAAGAAAAGAGAAAAATTATATGATTTGATTTTATCAGAAGCAATTAGTTATGGAGTTGGAATAATAGGACAAGATGAAATAGATGAAATAAATATATTAAATGCTACAAAAAAAGGATTAACTATATCTTTGCAAGAACTAACTCAAAAACCAGATTTAATAATAGTAGATGCATTAAATAATATAGATACATTAGGAACAAAATATGAATCAATAATAAAAGGTGATGCTAAATGTTATTCTATAGCAGCGGCATCTATTATTGCAAAAGTTACAAGGGATAGAATTATGAGAGAATGGGATAAAGTATATCCACAATATGGTTTTGTAGCACATAAAGGTTATGGAACTGTAGCACATATAAAAGCACTAAAAGAATATGGGGCATGTCCATTACATAGAAAAACATTTATAAAACATTTTATTTAAAAGAGGAGAAAAATATGAAAAAAAATGACAAAGGAATAACAATGTTATCACTTGTAGTTATGCTTGTTGTATTAATGATGTTAGCAACAATTACTATGTATTATGGAAATAGTGCAATGAAAGAAGCAAAATTACAAGATTTAAAAACAAATATGTTGCTAATACAAGCAGCAGTAAAGGGAGATTTAGAAAAATACCATTTTGAAACAAGCAATTTAAGTGATAGTGAAAAAATAAGTAAAAAATCACAATATTTAAAAGGAATACCAATAGAGAATGCAGAAAGTAATATTAAGGTAAAATTTGATGCATTAGCTAATAATACAGAGATTCAATTAAAAACACAAATAAGTGATGATTATCAACAAGTTGGAGGAAAATTTGATTATTACTATTTAGATACAAATACTTTAAGCCAATTAGGCTTAAAAGATGTTCAAAGTAATGATGAAAATGGATATTATATTGTTGCATATAGTATGAATCCAAACTATTCAAATATTGTTGAAGTAATTAATACAAAAGGATATTTAGGAAATTACTCATTAAAGAGAATAGAAGCATTATAATTATTAGAAAGGAAAACTAATGAATATATTAGATATAATTGCAAAAAAACGTGATAAAAATGAATTAACAAAAGAAGAAATAGAATATTTTATAAAAGAATATACTATAGGAAATGTAACTGATTATCAAGCAGCAGCACTTGTTATGGCAATATATATAAATGGAATGAATGAACAAGAAATAACAAATTTAAGTTTAGCAATGGCTCATTCTGGAGAAATATTAGATTTATCCTCATTAGGAGAAAATATTGTAGATAAACATAGTACAGGTGGTGTAGGAGATAAAGTTTCTATTATATTATTACCACTTATTGCATCATTAGGAATACCTGTTGCAAAAATGTCTGGAAGAGGTCTTGGATTCACAGGAGGAACAGTAGATAAAATGGAATCAATTCCAGGATATAAAACAAATGTTGAAATAAGTGATTTTATTTTAAATGTTCAAAAAATTGGAATAAGTATGATAGGACAAACAATGAATTTAGCACCAGCTGACAAAAAATTATATGCATTAAGAGATACAATATCATGTGTTGAAAGTATACCACTTATTGCATCAAGTATTATGAGTAAAAAAATAGCAAGTGGTGCTAATAAGATTGTATTAGATGTTACAGTAGGAAAAGGTGCATTTATGAAAAATAAAGAAGATGCACAAAAATTAGCAGATTTAATGATAAGAATTGGTGAACTTGCAGGAAGAGAAGTAGTATGTGTACTTACCAAAATGGATGAACCACTTGGATATTCAATAGGAAACAATTTAGAAGTAATAGAGGCAATAAAATTTTTAAAAGGATATATGCCTAAAGACTTAAAAGATGTTGTTTTCGAACTTGGTGCTAATATGATAAAATTAGCAGGATTAGGAGAAAATCTTGAAGAAAACAAATTAAAAATTCAAGAAAATATTGTGAATGGTAAAGGATATGAAAAATTTCTTCAAATGGTTCAAAATCAGGGGGGAGATATTTCATATATAAATAATATTGATAAATTCGAAAAATCTAAATATATAATACCTGTAACAAGCTTAAAATCTGGAATAATTTCTGAAATGAATGCAGAAGAAATAGGAAAAGTTGCATGTTTATTAGGAGCAGGAAGAATAAGAAAAGAAGACAATATAGATTATACTGCAGGGATAGTATTAAATAAAAAAGTAGGAGATTATGTTAAAGAAAATGAAATATTAGCATATATTCATACTAATAATGAAAATGTTATAAATGAAGCAATAGAAAAAATTCAAAATATATGTAAAATATAACTATTGAAAAAGTTATATTTTATGTTATAATAATTATGTATATAAATTAGGAAAGGACAGAGAAAAATGAAAAATAAAGAAAATAAAGTTATAAAAGAAAAAAGTAAATCAGATAAAAAACAAGTAGTATCAAAAATTTTTGCATTTATAATGCTTTTACTTATGGTATTTGCATCATGTTCAACATGTATTTATTATGTTGTTGCAACAATTCAAAAATAATTATGCTAATACATAAGTAATACCTTTAAGAAAGGGTGAAAAAAGTGAAAAATATAGGTGATTTAATCAATACATTTTATGAACAAAATATTTTAGCATATATACAGAGTTTGCAAGAATATCCTATAAAATTTGTATCTTTAATATTAGATATAACAATAGTTGTTTTTCTTGCATATGAATTAATAAAAATTGTAAAAGGTTCTAGAGCATGGCAATTAATAAAAGGTATTGCATTTTTAGTTGTTGCAACAGGTGTAAGTAAATTATTAAATTTATACATATTAAATTATATTTTATCAATGATAATGGATTGGGGAGTAATACTTGTAATAATTATTTTCCAACCAGAAATAAGGAGAGCATTAGAACAATTAGGTGGAAATAATAGGTTTTCAAGATTTTTTGGATTTGATAAAGATATAATAACTAGAACAAAAGAAGATATATATAAAGTAGTAATTGCAGCATTTGAACTTGCAAAAACACATACAGGAGCATTAATTGTAATAGAAAGAGATATTAAACTTAGTGATATTATTGCAACAGGAATACCAATGAATTCAGAAGTATCACCTCAATTACTTGTTAATATATTTGTACCTAATACTCCATTACATGATGGTGCAGTAGTTATTACTGAAAATAAAATAGCAGCAGCAGCTTGCATGTTACCACTTGCAAGTGATCAAGATATTGCTAAAGAATTAGGAACAAGACATAGAGCTGGTATTGGAATTTCAAAAGAATCTGATGCACTTGCAATAATTGTTTCAGAAGAAACAGGAAAAGTTTCTGTTGCAAAAGATGGAACATTGATTGCAGATGTAAGAGAAGATGTGTTAAAAAAGATTTTAATAAATAATATTGTTACAAAACGTTTTACAAATATTGAAGAAAAAAAGAATAATAGTAAAAAAGTATTAACTAATATTCGAAATTTCTTTAAAAATAAAAAGAAAAAAGAAAAATAAGTGGCTAGTTGCCACCTTTTCTTTTATTAGAGGGTGAATGAATGAGAAATATAAAATTAACAATAGAATATGATGGAAAGGATTTCAATGGCTGGCAAAAACAGCCAAATAAATTAAATATTCAAGGAACAATAGAACAAGCAATAAAAAGCATAACAGGTGAAGATGTCGAATTAAATGCTTCTGGAAGAACAGATGCAGGAGTACATGCTCTTGGACAAGTAGCCAATTTTAAGACAAATTCACAAATTCCAATTGAAAAATTTGCTATAGCAATAAATTCAAGATTAAAAAAATCTATAGTAATAAAAAAAGCAGAGGAAGTTGATGAAAGATTTCATAGTAGACTAAATTGTAAAAGAAAGACATATAGATATATAATAAATAATTCACCAGAGGGAACTGCTATATATAGATATTTAGAAACACATATTCCACAAAAACTAAATGTAGAAAAGATGAAAAAAGCAGTTAAATATTTTATAGGAGAACATGATTTTAAAGCATTTAAAGCAAGTGGAACAAGCAGTAAGAGTAGTGTTAGAACAATATATGATGCCAAAATATATCAAAATGGAGATAAAATTTATATTGAATTAACTGGAAATGGTTTTTTATATAATATGGTTAGAATTATTGCTGGAACACTTGTAGAAGTAGGATTAGAAAAAATAGAACCAGAAAAAATTGAAGAAATAATAAAAGAAGGAAAAAGAGAAAATGCAGGAAAAACACTTCCTCCAAATGGTTTATATTTAGTTGATGTGAAATATGAGTAACAAGTGAAAAAGAAATTCATAAGATATATAAATAATATTTATAAAAAATGGAGGTCTTTATGAATTTCTTTTTAATTTTTGCCCTTATATTTTTTACAATAATAGTTGCAATATTTCTTCAAAAATTAGTAAATTCACCAATATTAATTGGATTATTATTCTTTTCAGTATTTATATTAATTTCAGCAATTACTGGAAATACTAATTTTATTATTGTTTCAGTAGTTTTAGGGATAATAGCATTCATATCTGCATTTCTATTTTGTATAGTTTCAAGATGCAATTTCTTTGATAATTGTAATAATAGTAATGATGTTAGTACTGCAAATTTAAATACTACTAATAATACTTGCTCATGTTCATCATCACAACCTTTAACAATTTTAAATAGTGATGGTGAAATAGTTGCAAGGATAAATGGAGACAATGTTACATGTACATCTCAGCAAAATGATAATAATTCATGTTTTAGAAGTTATAGACATAGTTAAAAAGACTCAATATTTACTATTGAGTCTTTAAGATTTTATTAGAAATCACAATTGTTTGGTGTTCTTGGATATGGAATAACATCTCTAATATTTTCAATTCCTGTAATATACATTAATAATCTTTCGAAACCAAGTCCGAAACCAGAATGGATATTTGTACCATATTTTCTTAATTCAAGATACCAATATAATGGATCTGTTTCAATTCCCATTTGTTTCATACGTGCAACTAGTTTGTCATAATCTTCTTCTCTTTGAGAACCACCCATAATTTCACCAGCACCAGGAACTTCAAGGTCAACTGCAGCAACAGTTTTTCCATCTGGGTTTAATTTCATATAATATGATTTGATATCTTTTGGCCAATTCTTAACAAATACAGGACCATTAAAATATTCTGTAATATATTTTTCATGTTCTTTTGCTAAATCTTCACCATAATCTGGTTGAAATTCCCATGTTCTATCAGCTTTTTTCAAAATATCTATAACATCTTTGTGGTCAATTCTAACAAAATCAGAATTTAATAATTTTGTTAATTTATCTTTTAATCCTTTTTCTATAAAATTATCACAGAAATCAATTTCTTCAGGACAATGTTCTAAAACATAATTTACAATATATTTTAAACAATCTTCTTCAATATCCATTAAACCATCCAAATCACAGAAAGATATTTCAGGTTCAATCATCCAAAATTCATTTGCATGTGTTTTTGTATTTGAATTTTCACTTCTTAATGTTGGTCCAAAAGTATAAATTTTTCCAAATGCAGAAGCAAATGTTTCACCATGCAATTGTCCAGAACCTGTTATATATGCTTTTTTACCAAATAAATCTTCTGAGAAATCAACTTTTCCATCTTTTTTTGGTAAATCTTTATCAAGATTTAATGTTGTTAATTTAAACATTTCAGCAGAACCTTCACAATCGGCACAAGTTATTATAGGTGTATGAACATATACATATCCACGTTCTTGAAAATATTGGTGAATTGCAAATGCTGCAATACTTCTAATTCTAAAAACAGCATTAAATGTATTTGTTCTTGGTCTTAAATGTGCAATAGTTCTTAAATATTCAAATGAATGTTTTTTCTTTTGAAGAGGATAATCTGTAGGGCATAGACTTTCAATTTCTATTGATGTTGCTTGAATTTCAAATGGTTGTTTTGCATTTTCTGTTATAACAACATTTCCAGTAACTTTTATAGTTGAGCTTATAGTAAGCTTTGTAATCTCATTAAAATTTGATAAATTATTATTAAAAACAATTTGAACATTTTTAAAAAAAGAACCATCATTTAGTTCTATAAATCCAAATGTTTTTGAATCTCTAATAGTTTTTGTCCATCCTTCAAGTGTAACTTCTTTATTTGCATATTCAGAAGTTTTTCTAAATAAATCTTTTATTGCTACATTAGTCATAAAAATTCCTTCTTTCTATTGTTTGTATGCCCAAATTATACAATATTATATGGAATTTTACAAGTAAAATCACAAAATTTATCGACCAATGATTCGACTAAAAAAAAGTCTTGCATAAAATTAGATTACATTATATAATAGGCATATATAAAATGATGTAATTTGAGAAAAAAGAAAATGTAAAAAATTGAGAAAGTGTGAGTTTTTTTACATATCTATACCTTAGAAAAGGAATGAAGGAAGAATGAATAAAACGAAGAGAAAAATATTTGAAACTTCAATGAAGTTATTTGCAGAAAAGGGATATGATGCAACAAGTATTGAAGAAATAACAGCAACAGTAGGAGTTGCAAAAGGAACATTATATTATCATTTTGCTAGCAAAGAAGAAATATTTAACTTTTTAATTGAAGAAGGAATAAAACTATTGCAAAATAGTGTTGATATAAAAACAGCAAAACATAGTAATTATATAGATAAAATAAAAGCAATTGTATTAATACAAATAAAAATAGTAGCAAAATATGAAAATATTATAACAATAATATTAAGTCAATTTTGGGGAACAGAACAAAGAAACAAAAAATGTCAAAATCTTGTATATGAATATATTGGACAAATTGAAAAAATAGTACAAGAAGGAATAGAAAAAGGTGAAATAAAAGAAGGAGACACAAGAGCAATAGCATCAGAAATATATGGATTAATTTGTTCTACACTTGTTTATAAAAAAAGAGAAGGCGAAAACATGGATGTAATGCGTTTATATCATGAATATGAAAATACTGTAATAAATGGATTAAGAGTAAAATAAAGGAAAGAGGAAATAAAATGGAAACAAAATCAAGAAAAATGAAATTTACAGATTTAAAAGATATGTTAAACCAAACAGGGGAAGTATATGGAGATAGACCAGCATATATATTTAAAACAGAAGAAAAAGGAAAATTTAGAACAATAACACATAAAGAATTTAGAGAAAATATAAATGCTTTAGGAACAACATTAATTCAAATGGGATTAAAAGATAAAAGAATTGCAGTTATTTCAGAAAATAGATATGAGTGGGAACTTTCATATTTAGCAGTTGCAGCTGGAGTTGGTGTAATAGTACCATTAGATAAAGCATTACCAGATAATGAACTTGAAAGTTTAATACTTCGTTCACAAGTTGAAGCAATAATATATTCATCAAAATATGATGAAATAATGAATACATTAAGAGAAAAGAAGAATACTAATTTAAAATATTTTATTTCAATGGACTTAGAAGAAAATACCCAAGGAATTTATGCTGAAAAAGCTTTAGTTGAAAAAGGAAAAAAATTATTAGCAGATGGAAATAAAACATATATAGATGCAAAAATAGATGCTGAAAAAATGGGAATAATGTTATTTACATCTGGTACAACAGCAATGTCAAAAGCTGTAATGTTATCACATAAAAATTTAGTAACAAATGTTATGGATATAATTCAAAGATTTGACTTAACAGATGAAGATAGATTTTTATCATTTTTACCATTACACCATGTATTTGAATGTACAGTTGGATTTTTATATCCAATATCAATTGGTGGATCAATTGCATTCTGTGAAGGTGTAAAACACATGGCAGAAAACATAAAAGAATTTGAAATAACAGCAATGATATCAGTTCCAGCAGTATTTGATATTATCTATAGAAAAGTAATGAAAACTATAGAGAAAAAAGGAAAATTAGCTAATTTAGAAAAAGGAAAGAAAGTTTCTCAATTTTTATTAAAAATGAAAATTGATTTAAGAAAACAATTATTCAAAGAAGTACATGAAAGTTTAGGACCAAAACTAAAATTAGTAGTAACAGGAGGTGCAGCATTAGATCCTGAAACAGAAAAAGGATTTAATGATTTAGGATTTGATGTAGAACAAGGATATGGTTTAACAGAAACAGCACCAGTAATTGCAGCAGAAACACCAAAATGTAGAAGACTTGGTTCTATAGGAAAGAAATTTCCAAGTGTAGAAGTAAAAATAGATGATCCAGATGAAGAAGGTGTAGGAGAATTAATGGCAAAAGGTCCATCTATAATGTTAGGATATTATGAAAATGAAGAAGCAACAAAATCAGCATTAGAATCTGATGGATGGTTCCATACAGGAGATTTAGCAAGAATTGATAAAGATGGATTTATATATATTTCAGGAAGAAAGAAAAGTGTTATAGTATTAAACAATGGAAAAAATGTTTTCCCAGAAGAAATTGAAACATTACTAAATAAAGTAGAAGGAATAAAAGAAACATTTGTATTTGAGAAAAAAGAAGATGATGGTGATGTTAAAGTTTGCGTAGAAATTGTATATGATAAAGAATTAATAAAAGAATTATATCATATTGAAGGAGAAGAAAACATAAAAGAATTTTTATGGGATAAAGTAAAAGAAGTAAATAAACTAATGCCAAAATATAAATATGTTAGGGAAATGGTTATAACAGAAGAACCACTAATTAAAACAACAACATTAAAAATTAAAAGACATGAGGAATTGAAAAAAGTATTAGAAAAATAAATATTACAGTTATATTACAAGATGTAAACAAATATTACATCTTGTAATATTTTTGTAATAAAAATGTAAACAAAAAATAAGAATAAATGCTTGTAGTTTTACGGAAACTAGTATATAATAAAAAAGAATAATGATTTTAGACGACAGAGAAAGAGGAGGGATTTGCATGTCAAGGAAATCTAGATCTGGCATAGTAAATGTACGAATGGTAATAACAGAGGAAAAAATATTATCAAATATAGATAAAGTACAAAAATTAATAAATCCAAAAAGTAAAAAGCAAATAGTTCAATTTGAAGATGATACTTATTTTAAAGATTTAATTGAATCTATCAAAGCTTATTTAATAGAATATCCAAAAAAGAAAAACTTCCCAGTAAGTGTATATAAAGCTGCATATGAATTAGTTGAATTTGCAACAAATCAATTTGAAGAAAATACGAAAAAAGTTGAAGAATTAATTCGCCAAAGAGAAGAAAATATTGCATTAGCAGGACAATTAAAAGACTTAATTGAAGCTGTAGAAAACAAAACTGATGATTGGAAAGATAGAATTTCTGAAGCTGAAGAAGAAGGCAAATTTTCAGAAGATGTTATAGATACTTTAAAACTTGTTGGAAAAGATAAAACAAGAAAAAGTCAAAATTACCAAGATGCTATAAAATTATTAAATGCAAGAGTAAATAACTTAGAATCAAATCTTCATATTGAAATAGATATGGAAAGAATTGAAGATAGATCTAAAGCTTTAAGTTATATCGGAATTGAAGTTGCAGAAGCATTGAAAGTAATTCCAAAACCAGTGGATTTGGGTACTGCTGTAAGTGAAGCTGAAAAGGTACAAGAAGAAGTAAAAATTGAAGAAATTTCAGAAGCACAAGAAGCTGAAAAGATTGAAGAGAAGAAAGTAGAAAAAGTTGTAGAAGCTCCAAAAGAAAAAGTTGCTGAGAAAAAGGTTGTTTCACAAGTTGTTGATATTGAAGAAACAAAGCCAATAAGTGAATTAGTTGATATGTATGAAGAAAATAATAAAGCAGAAGAATATGAAAAATCAATTATGTTTGAAAAGAAACCATCTTTATGGCAAAAATTCAAAAAATCAAAATTTGCAAGAGCTATATCATATGTTTTCAAAATTAGAATTAGAATTGAGTTACCAAATGCTTTACCAGAAGGTAGAGGAGAATAAAATAAATATTCTATATTAGTAGTTGAATAGAAGAGAAAAAACGAATGTATGTTGTAATAATACATTCGTTTTTTATATTAAATAATATTTTCATATTTGTTTCCATGAAGATATATATCTAAAATTCGTAAATTTTCATCATTATCATCTTTATGAAAAACAATTTCAATATAATCTTTTGGAAGAGCATCTTTTATTAATTCTCCCCATTCAATAATAGAAATTCCAGAATTAAAATATTCATCTCCACCTATTGCGTAAAATTCATCAACATCTTCAAGACGATAAACATCAAAATGGAAGATTGAAATATCTTCATTCTTATACTCGTTTACTATAGTAAATGTAGGGCTTGAAATTTCTTTATCAAGGTTAAAATAACTTAAAAAGCCTTCTGTAAATTTTGTTTTTCCAGAACCTAATTCTCCTGTAAGAACAATTATATCACCTATATTCAATTTACTTGCTATTTGTACAGCAAGTTTTTTTGTTTCATTTTCATTATGTGAAATATATCTAATACTTTTCATTTTTCTATCCTTTCAATAGCTATATTTTACAATAATTTATGAAATTTGTAAAGAAGTAACAAATATTGAAAAAGAAAATCATAATATCCAAGAATTGAATAAAAAAATTCACCATTGCCAATAATAGTAATAAAAAGCGCAAGGAGTGGATTTTCTGTGAAAAAATATAAAAATTTGAAGATAGAAGGGGCAATCCTAAATGAAAAGCAATTAGAAGAATATTTAAAAAAGATATCATTACAACATAATATTGGAAAAAAATCAGATAAATTAACATATCCAATACCTCAACTATTGGAAAATTATAATATTATCAAAATAGTATATAATTTATTAAATGAACATATAAAGCTTGGAATAACAATTAATCCAGCAGGGGAATGGATTCTAGATAATTTCTATATTATAGAAGAAGTTATACAACAAATTGAAAAAGAACTAACAATGAAAAAATATGTTAATTTTGTAGGAATACAAAATGGGCAATATGCAGGATTTGCAAGAATACATGTACTTGCATCAGAAATTGTAGCATATACAGATAATATAATAAGAAGTGAATCATTAGAAAAATATTTAACATCATATCAAAATAAAAGAGCATTAAATATGGACGAAATATGGAATATAGGAATCTTTTTACAAATTGCAATTATTCAAAATATAACAGATATTTGTATAAAAATTTATAATAGTCAAGTACAAAAATATAAAGTTAAAAATATTATAGAAAGATTAGTTGAAAAAAAGGATAGAAATAAATTAGAATTTAAGCCAATATCAATGAATAAACTAGAAAAACAAGATTTTCAAGATATAAACTATTCTTTTATTGAATATATGTCATATTGTTTAAAAAAATATGGAAAAAAAGCATATGGATATTTAAAAATATTAGAAGAAGAAACAGAAAAAGCAGGAATAACAGTACAAGATGCAATTCAAAAAGAACATTTTGATATTGCAATATGTAAAACATCTATGGCTAATTGTATTATAAGTATGAAAAAAATACAAAGAATAAATTTCTTAGAAATATTTGAAAAAATAAATGGAGTTGAAGAAATATTAAATCAAGATCCAACTAACATATATAATAAGATGGAATATAAAACAAAAGAATTATATAGAAACAATATTAAAGAATTGGCAAAACAATCAAATATATCAGAAATATATATATCTAGAAAGATACTAGAATTGTGTCGAAGAACTAATCTACAAAATAAACAAAAACATATTGGGTATTATTTAATTGATGATGGTAGAAAAGAATTATGTTATGAATTAGGAATAAATGAAAAAAAGCTAAGTTATAATATAAAAACACAGATATATATTTTAGCTATAATAATATTTACAATTTCGATTTCAGTATTTTTATCGAAAACAGTAGTAAAAGATAATTTAATAAAAACAATAATTACAATATTACTTTTGATACTACCAGTATCAGAATTTGTTGTTCAAACAATAAATAGGATTTTAAGTAAATATGTAAAAAATAAAATTATACCTAAAATGGATTTTTTTGAAGGAATAGATAGTGAAAATAGCACATTTGTTGTAATACCAACTATTATAAAATCAAAAGAAAAAGTAAGAGAACTATTTAGAAAATTAGAAGTGTTTTATTTGGCCAATAAATCAAAAAATATATATTTTGCATTATTAGGAGATTGTTCTGAAAGTGATAAAAAAGAAGAAAAATTTGATAAAGAAGTAATAAATGAAGGTTTATTACAAGCTAAAGTATTAAATGACAAATATCAAAAAGATACTGAATTTCCAATTTTCCATTTTTTATATAGAGAAAGAGAATTTAACAATTCAGAAGAAAAATATCTTGGATGGGAAAGAAAAAGAGGACTTTTAATACAATTTAATGAATATATATTAAAACACAGTAAAAATAAATTTAAGATAAATACAATAAATCAAGATATATTACCAAAAATAAAATATGTAATAACATTAGACGCAGATACTGAATTACCACTTAATACAGCTTTTGAATTAGTAGGAGCAATGGCACATATTTTAAACAAACCAGAATTAGATGTAAACAAAAATATTGTGAAAAAAGGACATGCACTTTTACAGCCAAGAGTAGGCGTAAATTTGAATGATAGTAATAAAAATGTATTTACAAAAATATTTGCTGGTGCAGGTGGAATTGACAATTATACAAATGCAATTTCAGATGTATATCAAGATAATTTTGATGAAGGAATTTTTACAGGAAAAGGAATTTATGATTTAGAAATATTTTCAAAAGTTTTAACAAATGAGATACCAGAAAATACAGTCTTAAGTCATGATTTATTAGAAGGTTGTTATTTAAGATGTGGACTTGCATCAGATATAATTTTTTTAGATGGATATCCAGCAAAATATTTAAGCTTTATGAATAGACTTTCACGTTGGATTAGAGGAGATTGGCAGATAAAAAAATGGCTAAAAAGTAAATTAAATACACTTTCAAAATTTAAAATTTTAGATAATTTAAGAAGAAGTCTAATTGAAATTTCAGTAATAATTTTATTAATATGGAATTTACTATTTTTAAATAAGAATAAAACACTTTCATTAATAAGTTTAGGAATTATAATTTATCCATTTATATTAGAATTTTTTTCAAAAATTTTTTCTATTAGAGAAGGAGAAAAAAAGCAAAAAACATTTAATCCTCAAATAGATGGAATAAAAGGAACTATTTATAGAGCAATTATAACATTAGGCTGTTTACCATATAAAGCATATGTCTCAAGCAAAGCAATATTCAAAACATTATATAGATTAATGATTTCACATAAAAACATGTTAGAATGGACTACATCTGAAGAAGCAGAAAAGCAAACAAGAACAGATTTAAAAACATATTATGACACAATGTTTGTAAATGTAATTTTTGGAATAATCACAATATATGTATCATGTTTGTATTTTAATTTATTTACATTAATTCTTGGATTATTGTGGATAATTACACCATATATAATGTGCAAAATTAGTGAAATAAATGAAGAAAAACAAATTGAAATAAATGAAGATGATAAGAAATATTTAAAAGATATTGCTCAAAAAACATGGCAATTTTTTAAAGATTATATAACAGAAGAAAATAATTATTTAATGCCAGATAATTATCAAGAAGATAGAAGAAATATTGTAGTAAATAGAACATCTTCAACAAATATTGGATTATCTCTTTTAGCAGTAATTGCAAGTTATGATATGGGATTTGAAAAAAATGAGGATATTATAAATTTATTGGAAAAAATAATAAATACAGTGTATGAATTACCGAAATGGAATGGGCATTTATTCAATTGGTATAATGTAAAAACAAAAAAGCCATTATATCCTAAATATGTATCAACAGTTGATAGTGGAAATCTAATAGGGTATTTATATACTACAAAATCATTTTTAGAAAAAAATATTGAATTTGATAAAGAAAAAATAAGTAATATGATTGAAAAGATAAATTATATTATTGAGCAAACTAATTTCAAGGTATTATATAATAATGAACAAAGAGTGTTTTCAATAGGATTTAATGTAGAAGAAAATAAATTAACAGATTCATATTATGATTTATTAGCCTCTGAAGCAAGACAAGCAAGTTTTGTAGCAATTGCCAAAAAAGATATTTCGCCAAAACATTGGGGAAACTTAAGTAGAACGTTAACAGTATTAAAGAAATACAAGGGATTGGTATCTTGGTCTGGAACAGCATTTGAATATTTAATGCCAAATATAAATATGAAAAGATATAAGGGAAGTTTATTAGATGAATCTAGTAAATTTGCAATAATGAATCAAATAGAATATAGTCAAAAAGTAGGAATACCATGGGGAATGTCTGAAGCGGCATTTAATTTAAAAGATTTGCAAGGAAATTATCAATATAAAGCATTTGGAATTCCATGGTTAGGGCTAAAAAGAGGATTAGAAGATGATATTGTAATTTCAAGTTATGGGACTATATTGGCAATTTCAGATGTTCCAAATGAAGTTGTTCAAAATTTAAAAATATTAGAAAAAGAAGGAATGAAAGGAAAATATGGCTTTTATGAATCAATAGATTATACACCTGAAAGATTAGAAAAAGGAAAAAAATCTGAACCAGTAAAAACATATATGGCACATCATCAAGCATTAATACTACTTTCATTAAATAATTACTTCAATAATCAGATATTCCAGAAAAGATTTTCACAAAATGCAGAGATAGAGGCAGTAAATATATTATTACAAGAAAGAATGCCTGAAACATTTATAATAACAAAGGAAAATAAACAAAAGCCAGAAAAAATTAAATATAAAGATTATGAAAATTATAGTGTTAGACAATATAACAAAATTGATAATAGAATTATAAGAGGAAATTTAATAGGAAATGAAAAATATACAATTGCAATAAATCAAAATGGAGAAGGGGTAAGTAAATTTGGAGATAATTATATAAATAGATATAAAAGAACAGCAGATTATCCACAAGGGATTTTTATATGTGTTAAAGATGTAAAAAATAATGAAATAGAATATATGACAGGAAACAAAAATTGTAATAAATATGTTATAAATTTTGCACCGGATAAAAGTCAATTTGAAAAAGAAAAAAATCAATTAAAAAGTAGATTGTCAATTATAACAGATGCAAATGAGCCTGTTGAAATAAGAAGAGTTGAATTAGAAAACTTATCACAAGAAGAAAAAATATTAGAGGTTGTATGTTATTTTGAGCCAGTACTTTCAAGAAAAGAACAAGATTATGCACATCAAGCTTTTAATAATTTATTTTTAGAATATGAATATGATGATGTGAATGATACAATGGTTGTCAAAAGAAGAAAAAGAGGAAAAAATGAACAAAATTTATATTTAATTGCAAAATTACAAACAGATATAGAAAAAATTGGTGAAACAGAATATGAAATAAGTAAAGAAAAATTTATAGGAAGAAATAATTTAGATATACCAGAGGCAATAAGAAATTCAATCCCATTATCAAAGAAGATAGGACTTACAACTGAAGGAATTGTAGCTTTAAAAAATACAATAAAAATATTACCAGAATCAAAAGGATATATAGATTTTTTAATATCTGTAGAATATGAAAAAGAAATGGCAGAGAAAAATATTAATAAATATAGTATTACAGAAAATGTTACAAAAGAATTTGAAATAGTAAGAGCAAAAACAGATGCAGAATTAAGATATTTAGAAATGAAAGGTAGAAATATTGATATATATCAAACAATAGCATCATATATAATATTTGACACACCATTTCATAAAAAAATCAAAAATAAATCTTGCCAATATAATCAATGTGATTTATGGAAATATGGTATTTCAGGAGATTTGCCAATAATCACAATAACTATAAAATATTTGAATGATGTATATGTAATAAAAGAAGTTTTAAAAATGTATGAATATCTCCGTACTAAGAATTTAAAGACAGAATTAGTAATTATAGATGAAGAAAAATATAGTTATGAAAATTATCTAAAAAATGAAATAGAAAATGCTATTCAAAACAGTCAATTAGCATATTTGAAAAATATATTTGGAGGTATATTTACTTTATCAAGAGCAGAAATAAATCAACAAGATTTAGAAATGATAAAATTTATATCAATTTTTGTTATTGATGCACATCTAGGAAACTTAGAAAATATTATTAAAGACAAGGAAACAGAAATAATTGATAATTATAAAATTGTAGAACAAAATATGATTTCTGAAAACATTGAAGATGATTCAAATGAAATTGATTTATTAGCAAATACTGATGAATTAAAGTATTATAATGGATATGGAGCATTTTCAAAAGATGGAAAAGAGTATATTATAAAAATTAATAAAAATCAAAAAACACCAACAACATGGAGTCATATTATTGCAAATGAAAAGTTTGGAACATGTGTTACAGAATCTAATGGAGGATATACTTGGTATAAAAATAGTAGGTTAAATAGAGTATCGAGCTGGGATAATAGTATCATAATAAATATTCCATCAGAAATAATTTATTTACAAGATGAAGAAAATGGAAAGACATGGACACCAACAGCAATGGTAAAACCTGATGATAAAAATTATAACACGATTTTCGGATTTGGATATGCAAAATTTGTTCATTGTAGTGATAATATAATGCAAGAATTAGAAGTATATGTGCCAATAAATGAATCTGCAAAAATAAATGTTTTAACATTAACAAATAACGCTCCAAAAAAGAAAAAAATAAGAATTATTTATTATATAAAACCAGTAATAGGTGAAGATGAGATAAAATCTGATGGAAAAATATCTTTAGAATATAAAGAAAATAATAATATGATTATAGCAAGGAAAATATACAATTCAGATGAATTAAATAATGTTGTTTATATATCTAGTAGCGAAAAAATAAAATCATATACAGGAGATAAAACAAAATTTTTAGGAGACGGAGGATTAGAAAATCCTGATGGTTTAAAAACAATTAGGTTAGATAATAATGATGCATTAGGTAAAAAAACATGTATTGCAATAGAATTAAATGTTGAAATTGAAAGTTTTTCTAATAAAAAAGTCTCAATAATTTTAGGAGCAGAAGAAAATGTTGATATTGCAACAGATGTAGCATATAGATATTCAAATCTTCAAAATTGTAAAACAGAATTACAAAATGTAAAAAATAAATGGAATGAATTATTAGGAAAAGTAAAAGTAAATACACCATATGAATCACTTAATATAATATTAAATGGATGGACTATGTATCAAACAATATCAAGTAGAATTCTAGGAAAAACAGGATTTTACCAATCTGGTGGAGCTTATGGATTTAGAGATCAACTTCAAGATGCTTTTTCAACAAGATATATAGATTCGCAAATATTGTATAATCAAATATTAAAGCATAGTAGACATCAATTCATAGAAGGAGATGTAGAACATTGGTGGCATGATGAAAATGATAGAGGAATAAGAACAAGATTTTCAGATGATTTATTATGGCTCCCATATGCAGTTATTAAATATATAAATTTCACAGGAGATTATGAAATATTAAATAAAAAGACAACATATCTGCAAGGTGAAGAATTAAAAGAAAATGAAAACGAAAAATATAATAAATATATTTCTAGTAATATTGAAGAAAGTATATATGAACATTGCAAAAAAGCAATAAAAAGAGCATGTAATTTTGGTGAAAATGGATTGCCTAAAATAGGAATTGGAGATTGGAATGATGGTTTTAGTAATATAGGAACAGAAGGAAAAGGTGAGAGTGTATGGCTGGGATTTTTCTTGTATATAATTTTAAAAGAATTTTCAAAGTTAATAAAACAATGTAAACAAGAAGAAATAGAGACAAGTAATTGGTATGAAAATATTGCAGAAAAACTAAAAGAAAACTTGAATGAAAATGCATGGGATGGAAAATGGTATAAAAGAGCTTTTGCAGATAATGGTGATATATATGGAAGTATGGAAAATGAAGAATGTAAAATAGATAGTATAGCACAAAGTTGGAGTGTTATATCTGGTGCTGGAGATATAGAGAAAAAAGAAAGTGCAATGAAGAGTTTAGAAAATCATTTGGTAGATAATGAAAATGGATTAATAAAATTGCTAGATCCGGCATTTGATAAAAGTAAATTAGAACCAGGATATATAAAATCATATATACCAGGTGTTAGAGAAAATGGTGGACAATATACTCATGCAGCTGTATGGTCAATTATAGCAGAAGCAATATTAGGTGATGGAAATAAAGCTGTTGAATGGTATAAAATGATAAATCCAATAGAACATTCAAGAACTAAAAAGGAAGCAAATAGATATAAAGTTGAACCATATGTAATGCCAGCAGATATATATGGAAATCAAAATTTACTTGGGCAAGGAGGTTGGACTTGGTATACAGGTTCTAGTGGTTGGTATTATACTGCTGGAATTGAATATATATTAGGTTTAAAAATATATCATAATGTTTTGAGTATAAATCCATGTATTCCAAAAGAATGGGATGGATATAGCATACAATTTAAATATAAAGAGAGTATTTATAATATAAATGTAAAAAATATTTCAAAAGTGTGTACAGGTGTAAAAATGGTTGAATTAAATGGAATTGAAATTGAAAATAAAATTTTATTAGATGGTTCTGGAAAAATTTTTAATGTAGAGGCAAAAATGTAATTATAAGTAAAACTTATATTATTCATAAATAATTGTAATTGTAGCTTATATTGACAAAATAAGTAAATACAAGTATAATAAATTATGTAAAGGACAAGTCCTTTATCCACTGTAAAAAGTGGAACGTAATATTCATTCATGTATGGAGGAAAAAAACATGACTAAGGTTCTTTGGCTGAGCCGCCACATTATGTCCGCAGAGCAGGTTGCAGATCTGAAACGGATCTATGGCAACAACATTGAGGTAAAGAGTGCAGACAAGACCGTCAGCTCTTGGCGTGATGTTGTGGATGCAGGTGCAGACTGCGATATTCTTGCAGTTGTTCTGCCGCCTGCTATCCTGGCCGACCTGACCAACCCTCGGAACAACAGCAAACCTGTTATCCGAGCTAAGGCCAATCGCGTGGCGACTGGCAAGACCATCGTCAACCCTGCCACTGGCAAAGAGGAAGCGGAATACTGCTTCCAGCATGCTGGCTGGGAACAGGTGCTCAAGATTGAAGTTGTAACCAAACAGCTTTAAGCTTTGAGCCAAACAGATAGAAACTACATTGGAGTTTCTATCTGTTTTTTTGTATAATAATTATTATTTTATTATTATACATGAAAAATTCATAAAAGTATGATAAAATGTAAATGAAAAATAAAAAAAGGAGAAAAGCATATGGCATATATAGAATTTAAAAATATTGTCAAAGAATACAAGATGGGAGAAGTAACAATAAAAGCATTAAATAACACAAACTTTGAAATAGAAAAAGGAGAACTTGTAGTAATAGTAGGACCATCAGGAGCAGGAAAAACAACAACATTAAATATATTAGGAGGAATGGATAAAGCAACATCAGGTGAAGTAATAGTTGATGGAAAAGAAATTACAAAATTAAATGATAAAAAACTAATTGAATATAGAAGAAATGACATAGGATTTGTATTTCAATTCTATAATTTAGTACAAAACCTAACAGCTAAGGAAAATGTAGAACTAGCAACTCAGATATGTTCAGATGCTTTAGATGTAAATGAAATATTAGAAAAAGTAGGATTATCAGATAGAAAAGATAACTTTCCAGCACAATTATCAGGAGGAGAGCAACAAAGAGTAGCAATAGCAAGAGCAATTGCAAAAAATCCCAAACTATTATTATGTGATGAGCCAACAGGAGCATTAGACTATAAGACAGGAAAAAGTATTTTAAAACTATTACAAGAAATGGCAAGAAAAGAAAAAATGACAGTTGCAATAATTACACACAATGGAGCAATAGCACCAATGGCAGATAAAGTAATACATTTCAAAAATGGAACAGCAGAAAAAATTGAAATAAATGACAATCCAATATCTATTGATGAAATAGAATGGTAATGCAAATGGTTAAAAAATAATTGAAATTTTGACTAAGTAAAAAAATTCAACTATTTTACAACTAGAAATGTACCTTTAGGAAGGAATGAAATAAAAATGAAAAAATCATTGATAAAAAATAGTTTTAAAGAAATAAGTAAAACCAAAAGACGTTTTCTTTCAATTTTGATAATGGCATTTCTTGGAGTAGGATTTTATGCAGGACTTGTAGCATGTAGTCCAGATATGCAAGACAGCTTAGATAAATATGTAGATAAAAGTAATATGTATGACATTGATGTTATATCAACATTAGGATTAACAAATGAAGATATAAATGCAATAAAAGAAATATATGGTGTAGAAAATGCTTATGGAATACAATCAAAAGACACATTTATAAATTTAAATGATAAAGAAAGTATATGTAAAGTAATAGAATATAATGAAAATATAAATAAACCAGAAGTTATTTATGGGAGATTACCAGAAAATTCAGATGAATGTTTATTAGATGAAAAGTATTCATATTTTGGAAGTTCAGAAGAAAATATAGGAAAAATAATAAAAATAGAAAATGAAGACTTAGATGAAAATGATAATCCAATATTTACACAAAAAGAACTAAAAATTGTAGGAATAGTAGATTCACCATTATACATATCAAGTGAAAGAGGATCATCATCACTTGGAAGTGGAAATATATCATTATACATATATTGTAAAGAAGATGTAATAGATTTAGATTATTATACGGAAATTGCAGTACAAGTAAAAGGTGCAAAAGAACTTGTAACAAATAGTGATGAATATTTAGCAGTTGTAAATCCAGTTATTCAAAAAATAGAAATGATAAAAGAAGAAAGACAAGAAGCTAGATATAATTCATTAGTAAATGATGCAAATAAAAAAATTGATGATGCACAAAAAGAATATGATGATAAAAAAGCAGAAGCAGATCAAGAATTATCAGATGCTGAGCAAAAGATAAATGATGCAAAAAGTGAATTAGACAATTCAGAAAATAAGTTAAATAAATCAGAAAAAGAATTAAATCAGAAAGAAAAAGATGTAGCTAAACAGTTTGAAACAGCAGAACAACAAATAGAGCAATATGAAAATCAAATAAATGCAATGATCGCACAAATAGGAATGGAAACACCTGAAATAACTGCTCAAAAAGAACAAATTCAAAAACAAAAAGAAGAAATTAAAACACAAAAAAATACAGCAAATAATCAAATAGCAAATGGAAGAAAAGAAATTGAAGATGGAAGAAAAAAGATTAAAGATGCTAGAAAAGAACTTGAAGAAAATGAACAAGAATATAATGACAAAAAAGCAGAAGCAGAAGAAAAATTAGCAGATGCACAAAGCAAAATAGATGATGCAAGAGCAGATATTACCAAAATAGAAAAGGCCAAATGGTACATACAAGATAGAACAGATAATACAGGATATTCAAATATATTTGATGCAATAAAGACAATGAAAAACATTTCAAAAATATTTCCAGTAATATTCTATTTAGTAGCAATACTAATAAGTTTGACATCTATGACAAGAATGATAGAAGAAGAAAGAATAGAAATAGGAACACTAAAGGCATTAGGATATACAAATTTACAAATAATTTCAAAATATATTTTATACGCATTTTTAGCATGTATAATAGGTGGATTTTTAGGAATGACAGTATGTTTCTATATATTACCTAAAATTGTATGGACATTATATTCAATGGTATATACAATGCCACATTTTTATATGACATATAGATTGTCAATTGGATTAATGGGAATATTAATTGCATTTATATGTATAGGTGGTGCGACATTAATAGTAGCATATAGAGAATTAAAAGAAATGCCATCTATATTAATGAGACCTAAAGCACCAAAAAATGGAAAAAAAATTTTTATGGAAAGAATTACTTTTTTATGGAAAAGATTTAATTTTTCACAAAAAGTAACAATAAGGAATATATTTAGATATAAAAAGAGAGCATTAATAACAATAATAGGAATTGCAGGTTGCACAGGACTTATGTTAGCTGGATTTGGAATAAGAGATTCTGTTATAGATATACCAAATTTACAATTTGGAGAAGTATTTAAATATGATACATCAATAACATTATCAAATACAGATGGATTAAAACAAATTAATGAATATTTACAAAATAATGATAATGTTGAAATTTCAAAAGAATTATATGCAAGTTCAGTAACAGTAAGTAATGATAAATTAAATTATAGTGTAACAGTATTTGTTCCAAATACATCAGAAAAATTTAATGAAGTTTGTAATTTAAAAGATGCAAAAACAGGAGAAAACTTAGAGATTTCTAATGAGGGAGTTATTATTACAGATAAATTAGCAGATGAATTTGGAATAAAAAAAGATGATGAAATAACAGTAAAAAGTAGTGATGATATAGAATATAAATTTAAGGTTGTAGGAATAACTAAAAACTATGTTGATCATTATATTATTATTTCAAAAGAATTATATGAATCAAAAGTTGGAAAATATAAAACAAATATGATTTGGGTTAATTTGAAAACAGATGATAAAGATACTCAAAGTAAAATATTTGAGGATATTTTGAATTTTGAGGGAGTAGCTTCAGTATCTGTAATGTCAACTTTTGTAAAAGCAATTAGTGATATGTTAAATACAATGAATTATGTTGTAGTTGTATTAATTGTTACTTCTGCAATGCTGGATTTTGTTGTATTATATAATTTAGCAAATATAAATATTGGAGAAAGACAAAGAGAAATTGCTACACTTAAAGTTTTAGGATTTTATGATAAAGAAGTGGATAATTATATAAATAAAGAAAATGTTATATTTACAATCATAGGAATTGCGCTTGGATTAGTTTTTGGAACATTTTTAACATCTGCAATTATTTCAAGTATAGAAATAGATAGGTTGAGATTTACAAGAAATATTTTAACATCAAGTTATATATGGTCAGCTCTAATAACTGCAAGTTTCTCATTTATAGTAAATAAAATTATACATTTTATCTTGAAAAAGATAGACATGATTGAAAGCTTGAAAAGTGTAGAATAATAAAAGAAAGATGGATATGAAAATATTCATCTTTTTTTGAGTAAAAGGTTTACAAAAAAATATATTATTGTTATAATTCATTTATACAAATGAAAGGGGAAAGAAAAATGAAGATAAAAAAGATATGTATAATGGCATTAATAATTGTATTAATTAGTAGTTTTGCAACTAGGTGTTTTGCAGTAACAGAAGCAACAGAGGCTACCAATAATAGTAAAATTACAAAAGAGCAATTAAATGAAAAGTTTCAAGAATTAAAAGATAATGATTCAGAGATAGAAAAGATTGTTACCGGAGATAATGTAATAGAGGTAATTAAAAGTAATGATAAATATGAAATTAAATATGAAATAGAAGAAGATAAAGTAACATTTTCTATTGAAGCAGAAGTAAAACAAGGAATGAGTTGGGAAGAATATACTAAACTTTTTGGAGATAGTACTGATGATACTACTGATGGAGATATTGAAGATGGACTTGCAATGGGATATTATGCAGTAGCTAATATTTTAGGGGCTGAATATAAATCTGTAGCTTGGTATTATACACTTACAAGAATTGAAGGGTATAAAGGAAAATATGCAAAAAGTGATAAATGGATAATAATGAAAGATGTAGAAGGTGCTACAGAAGTAAATACTGGTAGTTCGGAAGAAAAAGTTCTTAACACTAAAGATTTTGCAAATAGAACAATGGAATATTTTAATTCTATGTATAAAGATGATATATATACGTACGATGATTCAAAACATTGTGATACTTATAAAAGTATAACAGAAAAAAAAGAGAAAACAGATACATCTTGTAAATTAATAGAAAAAATAATAATTAATACAAATGCAGATTTTTCAAAATTAAAGGTAAATATGGATTCAGTTTTGGACAATGGTGTAACAGAAGAAAATGCAGACTATGTATACACAGTAAAAGTAGGACAAAAAATAAAATTTGAAACAAGTAAAAAATATTCTGGATATAATTGTATTGGAACAGGAATTGAACTTTCAGAAGATAAGAATGAACTTATTGCAACAGAAGTTGGAACAGCAAAAGGAAAGATTGCATTTGGAAATATAACGAAATCATTTTATATTACAGTTGAAGAAAATGCAAATAATGAACAATTAGAAGAGATTACAATAAAAATAGATTCAGATGATTCAAAAACAGAAGACACAAAAATTCCAACAACAGAAACAACATCAAAAACTGAAACAGTAAAAAATAACTCAGACAGTACAACAGCCAAAACAGAATTACCAAAAACAGGAATTAATACAATGGTTTATATAACAATGGCAATTGTAGGAATAGTAGTTGTATCATTTATTATATTAAATAAAAAATATAAAGATATAAAATAAAAAGTAAAAGGATATTTTTATAAAGAAAAAAACTTTATAAAATATCCTTTTTATTTAAAAAAATTAATATATATAAAATAAAAAGCAATAACTCCCTTGTCAAATAAGGAAAAAAGAGATATAATATAACATCATGGAAAAAGAAAAGATACCATTTGAAAGGAAATACTATAATCATGCTAGTAAATGAGAAAATAAAAGAAGAGTTATATGAAAATGCAGGAGATATAAGAGTACAAAAAGCAAGACTATATGCAAAAACAGGAAAAGTAGAAATAGCAAAAATAAATTATACAAATAAAGACAATTTTGAAATAACAGGAAAAGTAACAGGTCAAGAAATATATAGAACAAATGTAACAGTAGAAAGTGGAGAAATAAGTGACATAACATGTGAATGTCAAGATTATAGAGAAAGATATGCAGCATGTAAACATATAATAGCGACAATAATGGAATTTGATGAAAATCAAAAATATGAAAATATGTTATTAAAAGATAAATCAACATTAGACATAAATAAAAAGATAAGAGCAAATGCAAAATATAGAAGTTTTACACAAATTGTAAATGAATTATATGAAGAAGAAATGCATGAAGCAGAAGAAAAAAAGGCAGAAGAATCAAATGGAAAAATCAAAATAGAACCAAGATTAATATATGACAAATATTATTCATTGTTAAAAATGGATTTTAAAATTGGTGATAAAAGAATGTATAAAATAAAAAATTTAGTTGAATTTTTTGAGAGAATGCAAAAAGCAGAAAAATTCAAATATGGAAATAATTTAGAATTTATACATACAAAAGAAGCATTTGCAGAAGAAGATCAGCCAATCTTGGAGTTTATTTTAAAACATGCAGAAACAATAAATTTTGTAAATTCAAACTCAAATTCCAATTATAGATATTATGGAAAAGCATTAGACGAAACATGTATATCTGTAAGCCAAACAACACTTGATGAGATATTTGAATTATTTAAAAATAAAGAAATTGATTTCAAATCAGATGCAGGAGAAAGTACAATAAAAATTATTGAAGAAGATCCAAAACTATATTTTCAAGTAAAGAAAATAAGTGATGAAGAATATAAAATAATATTAAATAATAATATAAATTTAACAAGAGATTTTAGTGTATTTGAAGGAAAAAACAATAAATATGTATTATTAAAACGAACATTATATAAATGTAGTAAAAATTATGAGAACTCAGTGATGAAGCTGTTATGTATATTTAAAGAAAATTATTTAACAGAAATATCATTTGGAAAAGAACAATTACCAGAACTATTTTCGGTAATTATTCCAAGACTAAAAAATAACATAGAATACCAAGAAATTGAAGAACAAGACATTGAAAAATATAGACCTAAAAAATTAGGTGTAAAAATGTTTCTGGACTTTGATGAAAATGATAGAATTTTGGCTGAAATAAAATTCTGTTATGGAGAAACAGAATTCAATCCATTACAACCCAAAATTGATTCAAAATATCCAAGAGATATGATTGCTGAAAACAAGGCTGTAAACATGTTAAGAAAAACAGGATTTATGTTTTATGAAGCTAAAGGATGCTTCATATTACCAGAAGAAGAGAAAATTTATAATTTTTTATCAAATGAGATAGATACATATATGCAAGTGTTTGAAGTAATGGTAACAGATAATTTTAAGACAAAACAAATAAAACAACCTAAAATTGGAAGTATAGGAATAAAAGTTGAAAACAATTTATTAATAATAGATTTAGAAAAATTAAATATAGATCCAAAAGAACTTGAAGAAATAATGCAAAGATATAAATTAAAGAAAAAATATTATAAACTAAAAGATGGAAGTTTTATAAATCTTGAAGAAAATCAAGACTTGGAATTTATAGACAAAATGATGTCTGGAATGGATATAAATTATAAACAACTTGAAAATGGTGAAATAAAAATTCCTGTAAACAGAACATTATATTTAAACCAATTATTAAAAACAGTAACAGATACACAAATAGTAAGAAATGGTGAATATAAGAAAATAGTAAATGAACTAGATAAAGAAAATGGAGATGCAGATATTCAAATTCCAGCAGTCGTAGAAAATACATTAAGATATTATCAAAAGACAGGATATAAGTGGTTAAAAACGTTAGATAATTATAAATTTGGAGGAATACTTGCAGATGATATGGGATTAGGAAAAACAGTACAAATGCTTTCTATTGTGGCAGGATATGTAGAACAAGAAAGCCAAAGAAGAACATCAATTGTTATATGTCCAAGTTCATTAACACTAAACTGGCAAAATGAAGCTCAAAAATTCACAAATGGATTACAAACCTTAGTAATTAGAGGAAATGCAGAAGAAAGAAGAGAATTGATTCAAAAAATTGATAATTACGATATTATAATAACATCATATGATTTATTAAAAAGAGATATAGATGTATATAAAGAAAGAAAATATCAATTTAGATTTGCAATAACAGATGAAGCACAATATTTAAAAAATAGTAATACTCAAAATGCTAAAGCAGTAAAAGAGATTATGGCAGATACTAAATATGCTTTAACAGGAACTCCAATTGAAAACTCGTTAGCAGAATTATGGTCAATATTTGATTTTATAATGCCAGGCTATTTATTTTCATATAAAAAGTTTAAGACAGAATATGAAACTCCAATAGTAAGAGAAAATGATGCAAGAGCAATGAAAAAATTAAAAATGTTAATAGAGCCATTTGTATTAAGAAGAACCAAAAAACAAGTATTAACAGAGCTTCCAGAGAAAACAATAACAGTGTTAAATAATCAAATGAAAGATGAACAAGAAAAAATATATTTAACATATTTAGCGCAAGCAAAGCAAGAAGTTGCAGAAACAATTCAAATGAATGGAATTGAAAGAAGTCATATCCAAGTATTAGCAGCGCTTACAAGATTAAGACAAATATGTTGTCATCCAAGCTTATTTATAAAAGATTATAAAGATGGAAGTAGTAAATTAGATCAGTGTATGGAAATAATAAATGATGCAGTAGAATCTGGACATAAAATTTTACTATTCTCTGGTTATACATCAATGTTCGATTTAATTGAAAAAGAGTTTGAAAAAAATAATATAAAATATTTTAAATTAACAGGTGCAACAAAAGTTGATGAAAGAATTAAGATGGTAGATGAATTTAATGAAAATAAAGATATAAAAGTATTTTTAATTTCATTAAAAGCAGGTGGAACTGGACTAAACTTAACAGGAGCAGATATGGTTATACATTATGATCCATGGTGGAATGCATCTGCAGAAAATCAGGCAACAGACAGAGCATATAGAATAGGACAAAAAAATAATGTTCAAGTATATAAATTAATTACCAAAAACTCTATAGAAGAAAAAATTTATGAATTACAACAAAAGAAATCACAACTAATTGACAATATGCTTGATACTAAAACATCATTTATTAGCAAACTTTCGAAAGAAGATATTATGAAATTATTTGAATAGAAACTTGTAGTCAACTAAAATGAAAAGATACAGAAGAAATGTGAAAATTTTGTGAAAATTAGCGCTCTACTATTGACTCTGCTAAAACAAGAGGTATAATAGATAATGTAAATAAAAATTAACCAAACAGTTAATAATATTTATATGTGTACCGAAAAAGGTGTCAACACATAAAATTATAAGGAGGTAATGAATTATGATGATGATACCAGCTAGAAGAAATGGAAATGGATTAGATATTTTTGATGAGGTTTTCGCTGACCCATTCTTTGGAGAAAAAGAAAATAAAATAATGAAAACAGACTTAAAAGAAAAAGATGGAAAATATATGTTAGAAATTGATGTTCCAGGATATGACAAAGAAGACATCAAGATAGAATTACAAGATGGATATTTAACAGTATCTGCGGAAAAAAATGAAGAAAAAGAAGATAAACATGCTAAATATTTAAAGAGAGAAAGATTTACTGGAATGTGTTCAAGAAGCTATTATGTTGGAGACAACTTAAAAGAAGAAGATATAAAAGCAAACTTCAAGAACGGAATCTTAACAATAGAATTCCCTAAAGAAGTAGAGAAAAAAGTCGAAGAAAAGAAATATATTCCAATAGGAGAATAAAAAAATAGACTCACAAATAAAATGTGAGTCTTTTAATTTTTTATATAATCTGGAAAGTAGCTAATCCGTAAAGAGTTCTAAAATTTGACAACAGTAAATAAATATGTTATAATAAAACCTGTTAAATTTATAAAAACGAGGTAAAAAATGAAAACCAAACAATTAATAATAACAATACTAATGATAACATTTGTAACAATGATAACAACAAAAGTAGAAGCAACAGAAAATGATGAACAAGTAGAACAAACACAAAATATAGAAAACATAGAAAAAGACAAACAATATAATTTAACAAAGGAAGTTAAAGTAAAAACATTACCATTGATTTTTGCAATAGAAAAAGAAACAATACCAAGTGGAAATATTAGAGTAACAGATATTCTAAATGATTGGTGCAAAATAGAAAATGAAGGAAAAAGTGGTTGGATAAGAATTAATACAATAAAAACATCAGTTAAACAAGATAATAATCAAGAAGAAGCCAAAAAAGAAGAAAATTTAAATACTGAAGGAAACAACAATCAAGAACAAACAAATTCTTCTAACGAAGAAGAAAGCAATCAAAATCAACAAGAAAATAAAACAGAAGAAGTAACGGAAATAAGTAAAACAGGATATGTAAAAGCAGATGGCTTAAATATAAGAAAAGAACCAACAACATCAAGTGAAGCAATACATAGTTTAAGTTTTAATTCAAAAGTAAAAATAACTGGAGAAATAGATGGATGGTATAGAATTGATTATAATGATCAAATTGGATATGTATCAAAAAAATATGTATCAGATACAAAATTACCAGAAACAACAGCCAGAGGTGGATATGACAGAAAAACTGCTTTTTCAGAAGAAAATACAGTTGCTAATCAAGAAGCAGTAGAAGAAAATCAAGTTGAAACGGAAGAAGAACAGAAAGAAGAAAGCACAGCAAGTGCAAGTTCTGAAGGAAATGATGTTGTAGAATTTGCAAAAAAATATTTAGGATATAAATATGTAGCAGGAGGTTCATCACCATCAACAGGATTTGACTGTTCAGGATTTACAACATATGTATTTAGAAATTTTGGAGTATCATTAAATAGATCATCAAAAGATCAAATAAAAAATGGTACAGCAGTAAGTAAATCAAATTTACAACCTGGAGATATAGTAATTTTCAAGAATCAAGGAAAGACAGCAATAGGGCATGTTGGAATTTACATAGGAAGTGGTAACTTTATACATGCGGCAAATAAAAAAGAAGGGGTTGTAATAACAGCATTATCATCAAGCTATTATTCACAAAGATATGTTGGGGCAAGGAGAGTAATTTAATTGAATAGACCAATTTTTATTATATTAATTGGTTATATAATAGGTATATTATGGGGACTATACTTAAAAATAAGTATAGTCTTTTTTTATATATTTTTATTAATTTTATATTATATATCCAATATTTCAAAATTTAAAAAGAAAAAATTTTTTCATTATATCAAGATATTAATAAAATTTAATGTTTTATTATTAATAATTATTTCATCATTAATTTCTAATATTATAATCAAATTTCAAACCAAAAAATATCAAAATTTATATCATGATGGAGAAGAGTTAAAAATACAAGTACAAATAATAGACAATAAAAAAGAAAAACAATATTATAATAGATATAAAATCAAAGTTTTATCATCAAAGTACAAAAATACATATTTATATATGACAACAAAGAAAAATTTAGAATATGGAGAAATCTTAGAAATACAAGGAAATTTTTCTGAACCATCAGAGGCGAGAAATTATAAAGGTTTTAATTACAAAGAATATTTAAAAACATTAAAAATATATGGAACTATAAGAGTTGAGCTGGTAAAGAAAATAGATATTCATAAAGGAATATTATATTATACTAATAAACTACATTTGAAAATAAAAGATAATTTAGAAAAAACATATAATTCAAATTCAATGCCAATAGTTTTAGGAGTATTATTAGGTGATACAAGTGAAATAGATGAAGAGACAAGAGAAGATTTTTCACAAAGCAGTATATCACATGTACTGGCTGTATCTGGATTACATGTGTCATATATTATTTATCTATCAGAAAAAAGTACTCAAGGCATATTTGGACAAAGAAAAAGCAGAATTATAGAAATACTAATTTTATTTATATATATGGCGATAACGGGATTTAGCATTTCAGTTATAAGATCTGTAATAATGGCAACATTAATGTGTACAGCATTTCTAGTATATAGAAAAAGTGATACATTAAATAACATTTCAATATCAGCTATTGTAATATTATTTATGAATCCATATAATTTATTTAGTACAAGCTTTCAATTTACATATGCAGGAACAATAGGGGTTGTATTTTTTAGAACAATAGTAGAAGATTTTATAATGAATATAAAAATAAAATCACCATGCTTAAAAGAAAAATATACTAATTTTTGTATAAAACATAATTCATTTGTAGAAGAAATTGCTGTAGCAATATCAGCACAATTTATGACTATGCCAATAATAATTACCAAATACAATTTTATAAGTTTATCATTTATAGTAACCAATATACTTGTAGGAATTATTATAGGACCATTAGTTATAGGAGGAATAATACAAATATTAGTTACATTTTTATCATTAAAAATAGGAACAGAAATTGCTAAAGTAGTACAAATTCCAATAACAGCATTATCATTAATTTCAAAGATAGGAACAAAATTTCCAATAACAAATTTTAATGTAATAACTCCAGATACATGGCAAATTATAATTTACTATTTTATCATATATATTATTTATTACAGACATAAAATAAAAAAGATTCAAAAATATAGTTTTAATCAAAAAATAATTTTAAAGATTTCAAAATATGTTTATTCAAAGAGAAAAATAATAATAAGAGTATTCATTATTATATTAATTAGTTCAATTATAATAAAAAAAATTCCGGGAGATTTAAAGATTTACTTTGTAGATGTTGGGCAGGGAGATTGTTGTCTTATAGAAACACCAAAACACCAGAAAATATTAATAGATGGAGGAGGTCAAAAAAATTTTGATATTGGAAAAAATACATTATTACCATATTTATTTAATAGAAAGATTCTTGAAATAGATTATTGTATAATAAGCCATTTTGATCAAGATCATTGTGGAGGAATTTTATATATTTTAGAACAGATAAAAGTAAAAAATGTAATAATAGGGAAACAATATGAAGATTCAACTAATTATCATAAATTTAAAGAAATAGTAAAAAAACAAAATCTAAATGTAAAAATAGTAGAAGCAGGAATGAGAATAAATATAGAAAAAAATTTGTATTTTGATGTGTTATGGCCAGATTCTCAAAAAATGATATCTGACAATGCAATTAATAACAATTCATTAGTATGTAAATTAAATTATAATAAATTTTCAATGCTATTTACAGGAGATATAGAAGAAATAGCAGAAAAAGAGATTGTTTCAAAATATGAAAATAATACATCAATATTAAAATCAACAATATTAAAAACAGCACATCATGGTTCAAAAACATCATCAATAGAAAAAATACTAGATGTAGTAAAACCACAATATGCATTTATAGGTGTGGGAGAAAACAATACATTTGGACACCCATCAAATATTACTATTGAAAATTTAGAAAAAAGAAAAATTAAAATTTATAGAACAGATAAAATGGGGGAAATTTGCATAAAAATTACCAAAAAGGCAATAATAAAAATAAATACAAAGCTTAATACAAGCTAGAATGAGAAGGGATTGCCATGAAAAAACAATATATTATTGCAATATGTATAATTGCATTTTTCACCAGCTTAATTATAACGATGAATATTGTAAAAGAAAATAAATTACAAAATACAAAAAAAGAAGCAAAAATTTCAGAAAAAGTAAAAGATGAATGTACAGAAGAATATACTAAAGAAACCAAAATAGAAGAAGTAGTTGCAACAAAGGAAAAAGTATCAGCAAATTCACAATTAATAATAAAAAAATATTTCAAACAATGTGACCATACAATAAATGAATATGTAGAAATGCCACAAGAACTTGTAAATTTAACAAAAGAAGAAGTACAGAATAAGTATAATGATTGGAAAGTAATTGGATTTGAGCCCAATAAAGTAACTTTATATAAAGAATTTGATGATATGTGTGGAGAGCATTTTAAATTAAAAGTAGAAGAAGGAAAAATAGTTATATACCAAATAAATAAAGAAGGAAATCAATCAATATATGAAAAAACAAATATTTCAAGTGAATACTTAACTCAGACAGATTTGATAAGTATAGAAAATGGTGGATTAGATGTTTATGGAAAAGAAGAATTGAATAAAATAATTGAAGACTTTGAATAAAAAAATTCCTCAGTTTAACTGAGGAATTTATATTGGTAGCGAAGGGTGGATTCGAACCGCCGACCTGTCGGGTATGAACCGAATGCTCTAGCCAACTGAGCTACTTCGCCATGAACAAAAATATTATACTTATTTTTTTATAATTTGTCAAGTAGTAATTTTAGTTTTTTTGGAGGCGAGTATCGGATTCGGACCGATGATCACGGTTTTGCAGACCATTGCCTTACCACTTGGCTAACTCGCCATAATAAAATTATAAAAAAATAATATTTAATAATAAAATGGAGCAGGTAACGAGAATCGGACTCGTGACTAAACCTTGGCAAGGTCTCGTTTTACCACTAAACTATACCTGCAATTATTAAATATTTTAAGATTAAGTATTATCATATATAGGAGATGATTTCTTAATCAAGCTATTTAATAATAACAAAAGATTTCTGTTTTGTCAATAGAATTATTTGAAGTTTTTATAAATCTATAAAACTTGTAATCGAATATTGCAAAATATAAACTTTTGAAAGCTATAAAATTTTATTTATTAAAAATAATAGATTCTAGGCAATAAGGATAATTTTTAATAAGATTTTTAAAAAAATCTTTATAAGTCATTTTAGAAATAGAGTTTCCATTCTTTATATTTAATGTAATAATATTCTTGTCATCTATATTAACAGCTAAAGTTCCAATAGAAGAATCTTTTTCTAAAGGTGCTGTTAAAGTATAATTACAATATATATATATGCTTAAATTTTGAATTTGATTACTAGATAAAGGTAAATATTCATAATTTAAATTTTCTAAATATGGAGAAATATCATTTGAAGAGCCTTTCGAAACATAAAAACTGTTTGAATTACACAAAATCCAGTTCTGGAATTCATTTTCGATTTTCTCTTTAATATTATAAGGAAAAAAAGTTTTAAAAGCATATTCAATAAGTTCAATACTATCACGAGTTCTATCTTTTTTTGTATCAGCACCAAGTACAATACATATTAAATCAATATTATTTCTTTTTACAGCAGTAACTAAGCAACGATTAGCACCATTTGTAAATCCAGTTTTTACACCATAAACACCATCTAAGTATCCAAGCAATTCATTTGTATTATTTAATGTTTTAGAATAAGTATTTATTGTAATAGTTTGAGACTTTGTGCCAACATATTTTCTAAAAATATCATTTTTTAAAGCATAATTAGTTAAAAGAGCTAATTCATAAGCAGTAGTATAATGTTCTTCATTATCAAGACCATGAGGAGTAACAAAATGACTTGAGTTTAAACCAATTTCGCAAGCTTTTTGATTCATTAATATAGCAAAATTTTCAACACTTCCACTAATGTGTTCAGCAAGTGCAACTGCTGCATCATTACCGGAACATAGCATCAATCCATAGAGTAAATCGGCAACTGAAATTTTATCATCTTTATGAAGACCTAGACGAGAACCACCTGTTCCAGCAGACTTAGAAGAAATTGTTACAATATCACTTAAAGTCGAATTTTCGATAGTAATGATTGCTGTTAGAATTTTTGTTGTAGAAGCCATCTTTCTTTTCTCATTTTCATTTTTTCCATATAAAATCATTCCAGAATTTCTATCATAAACAATAGCAGCTCTTGAATTTATAGAAGGAATTGTATCTTGAGGAGAAATAGTTTCAATAGAAGAATCTATTTCCAAATCTATATCATCAGCATAAACAATTCCAGAAAGAAGAAATACCAAAATTAAAAATAAAATAAATAGTTTGTTAGTTTTCAATTTAAAAACCTCCAATAAAGAATATGAAAAAAAAAAAAACTTAGAACATCAAAAGGGTTGAAAAATAAAATAATTCGTGGTAATATTATAAAAGTTAAAAACTGAAAGGAATTGATAAAAGAATGAGCATTTTTAATAAAATATTTAAGAGCTATAGTGAAAAAGAAGTAAAGAGAATTATGCCAATAGTTGACAAAATAAATTCATTAGAAGATGAAATATCAAAATTAACAGACGAAGAACTAAAAAATAAAACAAATGAATTTAAAGAACAATTAGATAATGGAAAAACATTAGATGATATATTACCAGAAGCCTTTGCAGTAGTAAGAGAAGCATCAAAAAGAGTATTAGGAATGAGACATTTTGATGTACAATTAATAGGTGGTATTATTTTACATCAAGGTAGAATTGCTGAAATGAAAACAGGTGAAGGAAAAACACTTGTTGCAACATTACCAGTATATTTAAATGCACTAACAGGAAGAGGAGTTCATGTAATAACAGTAAATGATTATTTAGCAAAAAGAGATAGTGAATGGATGGGAAAACTATATAAATTCATGGGACTATCTGTTGGATTAGTTATTGCAGGAATGGATCCAAAAGCAAAGCAAAAAGCTTATGCTTGTGATATTACATATGGTACAAACAATGAATTTGGATTTGATTATCTAAGAGATAACATGGTTATATATAAAGAACAATTAGTTCAAAGAGATTTAGCATATGCTATCGTAGATGAGATTGATAGTATATTAATAGATGAAGCAAGAACACCACTTATCATTTCAGGAAGAGCAAATCAATCATCAGATTTATATAAAAAAGCAAATGATTTTGTAAAAAGATTAACACCAAAAGTAATTGTAGAAGAAGATGTAAAAGATGAAGCACAAGCAGAAGATAATGAAAATTATGATTATATAGTTGATTTAAAAGCAAAATCTGCATCATTAACACAAAAGGGAATTAAGAAAGCAGAAGAAGCATTCCATTTAGAGAACTTTAATGATATAGAAAATTCAACACTTGTTCACCATGTAAATCAAGCATTAAGAGCACATGGAGTAATGAAAAAAGATATTGATTATATCGTAAAAGATGGAGAAGTCTTAATTGTAGATGAATTTACAGGACGTATTATGTATGGAAGAAGATATAATAATGGATTACATCAAGCAATTGAAGCAAAAGAAGGTGTAAAAATTGCAGATGAGTCAAAAACACTTGCAACAATCACATTCCAAAACTATTTTAGAATGTATGATAAATTGTCAGGTATGACAGGTACTGCAATGACAGAAGAGGCAGAGTTTGAAGAAATTTATAATTTAGATGTAATTTCAATTCCAACAAATAAGCCAATGATAAGAAAAGATTTAAATGATGCAATTTATAAAAATGAAAAAGCAAAATTTAATGCAATATTACAAAGTGTAAAAGAAAGTCATGAAAAAGGACAACCAGTATTAATTGGTACAGTTTCAATAGAAAAATCTGAAAAATTAAGCAACATATTGAAAAAAGAAGGAATTAAGCATGAAGTATTAAACGCAAAATATCATGAAAAAGAAGCCGAAATAATAGCACAAGCAGGAAAATTTGGAGCAGTAACAATTGCAACAAATATGGCAGGACGTGGTACTGATATTATGCTTGGAGGAAATAGTGAATATCTTGCAAAACAAGAAATGAGAAAAAATAAAGTCCCAGAAAACTTAATTGAAGAATCAAATACATATTATGAAACAGATGACCAAGAAATATTAAGAGCTAGAGAAAAATTCAATGAGTTAGAAAAAAAATATGATGAAGAAATCAAAGAAGAAAAAGAAAAAGTTCTAGCAGTAGGTGGTCTAAAAATAATAGGAACAGAAAGACATGAATCAAGAAGAATTGATAATCAGTTAAGAGGACGTAGTGGACGTCAAGGAGATCCAGGAGAGTCAAAATTCTATATAGGATTAGATGATGACTTAATGAAAATCTTTGGTGGAGACATGATTACAAAAGTATATAATGCAGTAGGAATGGATGAAAGTATTCCAATCGAAAACAAAATCATCAGTAATGCAGTAGAATCAGCTCAAAAGAAAGTTGAAGGAAGAAACTTTAGTATCAGAAAGAATGTATTAAAATATGATGATGTAATGAATGCACAAAGAGAAATCATATATAAACAAAGAAGACAAGTTCTTGATGATGAAAACTTAAAAGATAACATTTTAAATATGATAAAATCTTTAGCAGAAGAAGTTGTAATTTCACAATTTGTAGGTGATAATGATGTAAATCAAGAAGCATTAAATACAAATATAAAAAATATATTTGGTGTAGATATTAGTGATTTCGTAAAGGAAAATGCAAAAGATTCAAACAAAATAATAGAAAAATTACAAGAAGTTGCATTATCAGAATATGACAAGAAAGAAGCAGAAATTGGTTCAGAAGAATTGAGAGAACTAGAAAGAGTTGTAATGCTTAAAGTAGTTGATCAAAAATGGATGGATCACATTGATGCAATGGATGAGTTAAAAGATGGTATTGGTTTAAGAGCTTATGGACAACAAGATCCTGTTGTAAAATATAGAATAGAGGGTATGGATATGTTTGATGAAATGGTATTAGATATCAAACATGATGTTGTTCAAATGATGATGAATCTTCGTAAACAAGATGAAGTAAAACGTGAGGAAACAGCTAAAATAACTGGTGCAGCTTTACAAGCATTAAATAGCTTGGATAATGGTGAAAAAATGAAAGTTGAAGAACACAAACCAGTTGTTAATGAGGGGCCTAAAGTTGGACGTAATGATCCATGTCCATGTGGAAGTGGAAAGAAATATAAAAATTGTTGTGGTAAAAACGCTTAATATCAAGGGTTACAAGAAATTATACAAATTGACATAAATGCAAAAAATATGCTTTTGTCGCCAATTTGTCGCCAAACAAAATAAAATTGTCGTCAAAAATCCTCGAAAGTACTTATTTATCAATGAATATAGACTTGGCGACAAATCGAAAATATTAAAATTAGTTTAATATTGACTGACATTGTAAAAGATGCCAGTCTTTTTTCGTTCAATCGTTATTTGCAGATTGGAGGTAATAATAAAATGGTAAATGTAAGAAAGAGAGGAAATGTTTATGAGTACAATTTTGATGTCGCTAAAATTGAGGGTAAAAGAAAACGAATTACAAAATCAGGTTTTAAAACAAAAGCAGAAGCACTAAAACAAGGAACAATAGCTTATAATGAATACTTAAATACTGGTAGGAAATTTGTATCTAACGAAATGGGCTATTCAGACTTCTTAGATTATTGGCTAGATAATCATTGTAAAATAAATTTAAAGTATCACACTATAGAAGCATATAGTAATATAGTTAAAACACATTTAAAACCTAATTTGGGCTTTTATAAACTATCTCAAATAACGAAACCAACTTTACAAGATTTTTTAAATAAGATATATGTTGAAAAAGCATATAGTAAAAATTTCTTGAACAATATCAGGAAAGTATTAAAATGTTCATTTAATTATGCAGTAGATAATGAATATATAAAAGTAAATCCAGCTGCAAATTTAAAATTACCTAAATATGATGAACCACCAAAAGATGTAGAACATATTTTTACAACAGAAGAAATAAATACAATATTAGATAGATTTAAGAATAATCATTGTGTATATTATGCATTTTTAACAGCATATTGTACTGGATTAAGAATAGCAGAAGTATTTGCTCTAACATGGGATGACATAGATTTCAATAATAAAACAATTAGTGTAAATAAAAATATACTAAAGAAAAATCAAGCAGGTGGAACAAAAAGCAGACATTTAAGTGGTAATTCAACTACTGTATGGTACTTTGGAACTTGCAAGACACAAACAAGTTATAGAACTGTTCCTATTGGAGATACATTACTTAATGCATTAAAAGAATATAAAGAAGAACAAGAAAAGCATAAGCAAAATTATGGAGATACATATATGAAACATTATAAGAAAAATGTTATAAACCCATATAATAATAAACCTGAAATAAAGATAGTAAATGCATACGCTGAAATAGATGTTGCTTTACCAGAAGTAAATTTTGTATTTATAAAAAATAATGGAGTATATGAAGGAACAGATAGTTGTAAATACCCTTTTAAAGTAATTCATTATGAATTAGGTATTCCTTGTAGATTTCATGATTTTAGAGATACACATGCAACTAAATTAATTGAATCAGGTGCAGATATAAAAGCGGTTTCTAAAAGACTAGGACATAGAAATATTGATATTACTTATAATATTTATGTAAGAGTGACAGAGAAGATGGAAAATGAAACTGCAAATAAATTTGAAGAAATATGTAAGTGTTTGTAATGGAGGAAAAATAGATGGATAAAGTAAATAATGTGATTGATATAATAAAAGATATGACTTTTATAAATAAATTAAGATTTGGAGTTTGTGTTTTTTCAAGTGGATATCTAAATTTTAAATATGATAAAAAGGAATATTACAAGCAATATGATAAACTTTTAAGAGAATGGGATGAAGAATATTCAAAAAGTTTTTTTGATGCAAGAAAATATCCAATAATATTATTTGTACTGGCTAAAATGATGGAGATGAATGAAGGAGAGAAAAATCAAGTAATAATGTGGTTTATAAATAATATATAAAGTTTTGTAGAAGCAGAAATGCTTCTATTTTTTTTGATTTTTTTAAAATTAATGTCCCCTTTTTAGATTTTTTTGTGCTGTTCATTATAGAAGGAAAAATTTTTTTATAAAAATGTAACCTTTTTGAAGTTTCATTTCGCTTTTATTTATAGAGGGATATAAAACTTTTTAAAAGCACATTGAAAATTTAATATTTAAATTATTAAATACAAATAATGAAACTCTTACATAGTCATAGAACGAGCGAGATAATAACCGTCCCACGCAATGAGTGTAAGTCTGTCAGAGTCAGATAGGTGAAATTCCTGAGGAGTGATAAAAATCACCATTTAATGATATAAAAAAACAAATAATAAAATTGGAAGTAGAAATTTTGTCGAAACGATTGACAAATCTTGGAAACGATGATATAAGATAGTTGTATTCGATAAGAATACAACTGAAAAATTAAATATAGATATTTCCCTGGTGTAGGTTGAGTCACTATGTAACTTAATGATAAAATAGCGACTGATTTTAAAAATCTAAAAAGTACTTCGCGAGAAAATACTTTCCCTACTGATCGGAAGCCAGAATGTGTAAGAGGTCCTTTGATTCGTCGGCCTATGTTGGTTAAGTGAGTAAAAAGTCCAACAAGTATAAAGAAGTAATGTGTAAGTCGTAAGTGCTACAGATGTCTTATTTAATTCACAGTAAACAATAATATAATAATGTCCAAAAACAGATATGTGTTGGGCTTATTAAAAGATACTTTTTTACAAAGAAAGTACGTTTGTTTATTGCGGATTAAATAGGCTTCTAGGTATCTCTTATGACTTTTTTGATATTTATTCAAAAAAAGTCAAGAAAAATTTTATGCAAGTAAGCAAAAATTTTTCAGTAAGAGTAAACGGAACTTCTGTATCATTTAATGGCTTTTTAGGGAGATATTTTTAAATATATAGATATTGATATAAGGTTTCGTTTAATTCAAAAAAAACGAAGCCTTTTTTGTCGTTTAAAGCTACTTGCTGGAAAGGAGGAAACATGGAAGATTTAAAAATTATTAATGCAGATAATTTATTATACACAACACTAGCTGAAAATGAATTTATAGTAGATGAGATATTGCCTGTTGGATTACACTTGTTTTGTGGAGCTCCTAAAGTAGGTAAAAGTTGGTTAATGCTTGATTTGTGTATTAAAGTTTCAAAAGGAGAAGAAATTTGGAACTTAAAAACAAATAAATGTGATGTTTTATATTTAGCATTAGAAGATACTTATTCAAGATTACAAAAAAGATTATTTAAGTTAACAGATGAGATAGATTCTAATTTCCATATAGCAATAGAATCAAATAAAATTACGAATGGATTAGTAATGCAATTAGAAAATACAATAAAACAATATCCTAATACAAGATTAGTTGTTATAGATACTCTTCAGAAAGTAAGAAAACAAAGTAATGATGTCAATTATTCAGCAGACTATGGAGATATATCAACATTAAAAGCATTTGCTGATAAAAATAAATTAGCAATTATATTAGTTCATCATTTAAGAAAACAAGATGATAGTGATGTTTTTAATAAAATATCAGGTACAGCAGGAATAATGGGAAGTAGTGACACAACATTTATACTAGAAAAGAAATCTAGAGATGATTCAGTTGCAACATTATTTGTAACAGGTAGAGATGTTGAATATCAAACATTTACATTAAGATTTGAAGAATGTAGATGGAATTTAATAGAAAGGTCTTTTCAAAAAGAACTAGAAATGAAAAATGCTCCAGAGATAGTAAGTAATGTTATATCTTTTATCAATGAAAAAATAATGTGGCAGGGAACTGCAAAGGAATTATTAGAAATATTAGATAAAAAAGATATAACACCACAATATCTTACTAAAGTTTTAAACGAATATAGTAAAACAATTTTATTGGATAATAAAATAAGTTTTACAACATCTAGGACAAGTATAGCTCGTTTAGTAACTTTGAAGAAAGATATTGATGAACTTACAGAGCAGAGCTAAAAATGACATTAGCATTTATGATAATGTCATCAATGACGATGATGACGCTAAATTTATATAGCGGTTGAATCGTCATTGTAGGAAGTCCAGATGGAAAATCTGGCACACCAACTTTTGTAAAAAGTGTAGTGTGTTACACTCATAAATGCGTTTTTTGAAAAATTTTAGCTCAATGAATGACGGCGAAGATATTAAAATTTTACAAAATTAGATGAGTGATTTTTGACTGGCTGAAAGTCAAAAATTGCTCATCTAGGTAAGCATATGAGTGTTCTCACGTTTTGATATGAGATAATAAAATGCAAATTGAAAAATAAATAAAGGTGTCATAGTAATTTCATCGTCATTATCGTCATCAAAACGTGGGCTACAAAGAAATGCAATAAATGAAGGGAGAAATGAAATAATGGCATATACAATAATGAGATTTAAGAAAGATAAAGGAGGTGCTGTAGCTAGTTGTGAAAGACATAATGAGAGAAAAAAAGAAGCATATAAAAGCAACCCTGATATAGATATTACCAAAACAAAATATAATTATCATATAGTACAAGCACCACAATACACATACTCGAGAAAAATAAAGGAATTAATAAAAAAATATGGATGTAAAACTAGAAAAGATAGTATAAAACTTGTTGAAACATTAATAACAGCTTCACCAGAATTTATAAATAAATTATCTGAAAAAGAAAAAAGGGAATATTTTGAAAGAGCAACAAAATTTATGAAATCAGAAATAGGAGAAGATAGAATAATATCAGCTGTAGTTCATATGGACGAAAAAACTCCACATATGCATTTAGTATTTTGTCCAATTAATAAAGAGGGTAAATTATCTGCTAAAAGTATATTAGGAAATCAAAAAAGTTTATCTGAATGGCAAACAAGATATTATAAATTTATGCACGAAAGATGGAATGAATTAGAAAGAGGGCAATCTGCACAAATTACAAAAAGAAAGCATATCCCAACTTGGTTATTTAAAATGGCAGATAATTTAGATTATTTATACAACAAGTTATCTAATGTAATAGAAAATATTAATTTAATTGGTATGAAAAAAGATAAAGCAGAGGCAATGGAGATATTATCTGAATTTGTGCCAAAAGCTCGTAAATTTTCAGCTAAAGTAAATTCTTATAAAGATTATATTAGAGAATTGGAAATTAAAGTAATCAATCAAAAATACGATAATAAAGAACTTGTAGAAGAAAACAACGAACTGAAAAAACAAATGGGAGATAAAGAATTTGAAACTAGTATGAAATTAATGAATATGCAAAATCAAATCAAAAAATATGAAAAATATATCAAAAAAGTTCCGAAAGATATAATTGAAGAAATTGAGAGAAAAGAAAGAGAAAACAACTATATAGATAAGGAGATGGAATTATAATGAAAACAAATGTAATTGAGGAAAAAATGATTTATACAACACATGAAGTTGCAAAAATATTGCACTCTAGTCCAAATTATATTTATGAACTGATAGAAAAAGGAAAATTAAAAGCTATAAAGTTAAAAAGCTTTAAAATAAGAAAATCTGCAGTTGAAGAATTTCTAAAAGAAAATGAAGGAAATGATCTATCAGATTTAGAAAATATAAAGAGAATAAACGAAAGGGAGTGAAATAAATATGTCGAGTATTAGAATAAGAAAAAGAGGTAAAAACTATGAATATTGCTTTGATATTGGTAAAATTAATAATAAAAGGAAAAGAATAACAAAGTCTGGATTCAAGACTAAAGCCGAAGCACAAGAGGCAGGAACAGTTGCTTATGAAGAATATATTAGAACAGGTATTGTTGTAAAAGAATGTCAAATGTCATATCATGATTATTTAGATTTTTGGTATAAGAATTACTGCAAGATTAATTTAAAATATACTACACAGGAAGCATACAAAAATATTATAGAAAAATATTTAAAACCTTCACTTGGATTATATAGATTAAGTGCAATAACGAGTGTAACCTTGCATAGCTTCTTAAATGAATTATGTAGCAAATATTCTTTTTCTAGAAGTTATTTTAAAAATATATTAAAAGTAATGAAAGGTACTTTTAGAGATGCAACAGATGTTTATGGATTTATAAGATATAATCCTAGCTTAACATTGAAATTGCCTAAAATGGAAGAGAATAGTGATTTTGAAAAACATTTATATACACAAGATGAAATTGATAAAATTCTAACAAGGTTTAAAGATGATGATGTATTTACCTGTGCTTTTATTACAAGTTGTTTTACAGGAATGAGACCAGGAGAATTATGTGCATTAACTTGGGAAGATATTGATTTTGAGAGTAAAGTTATAAATGTTAGACATTCTGTTTTTGATAAGAAAAAGAATGAAAACGGTAGGTGGTATATTGGCACAACAAAAACTAAAAGTGGAGAAAGACAGATTCATATTAGTCCAACACTTATGAAAGCTTTAGTTAATTTTAAAAATAGACAAATGGAATTAAGACTTTTATATGGTAAGGACTATAAGTATTATCATTTAGAAGAAGTAAAAAATGAGTATGGTAAAGTTTTGGAATATCAAATAGTGGAAAATCAATCAAATATTTTATCAATGAAACCTGCTAATATGATTTTTACTAGAGATAATGGCAAGTATTGTGGTACAGATATTATAAAATATCCATATAAAATCATTCATAATGAACTAGGCATAGAAAATTGCAGATTTTATGATTTAAGGGGAAGTTATGCGACTACAATTTTAAGAAATGGAGTAGAAATAAGAGATATTGCAGATGTGCTAGGACATAAAGATATTGAAACAACGGAAAATTACTATATTTCTAGTACAGATGAAACAAGAAAAAATGTAACAGATTCTTATGAAAATGCTATAAATTTAGATGTTATTAATGTAATTATAGAATATAAAATTTCTATATAAATAATAATGTAAAGCTTTACTAGAATTAGAGAGTTAATTGGTATAATTAGCTCTCTAAAAAGTTTTGAAACGAACGATATTTTGTTGTAAAAAAATGACTTTTTTGATATAATGCTTTCAATAAATTAAAAATTGTTAGTAGCAGAAAATAGATTAAAGTGGAAATAGGAGTTGAAAATATGAATAGTGATATAAAAATAAGAAAAGTAAATCAAACAGATGCGACTAAATGGTTTAAATTTGTAAATAAGGTATGGAGAAGTGCATATAAAAGTATTTTTCCAGAAGAGGTTTTTTTAGAAAAAGAAAAAAATGTTGAAGAGAAGGAAAAGAATTTCAATCAAAAAATATGTAATGATAATAAAAATATTGCCCTTGTAGCAGAATATAAAGGTGAAATTGTTGGAATAATGTGTGGTTCTATCAATTCAAATTATGAACATTTTAATTTAGAATATGCAGATTTAATTGGGTTATATATAGATTCAAATTTTCAGAAAAAAGGAATAGCTAGTAATTTTAAGGAAATGTTTGAAGATTGGGCAAGAAAAAATGGAGCAAGTAAATATGTAATTGGAGTATTAAAAGATAATAAGAAAGCAAGAGCTGTATATGAAAAATGGGGTGGTAAATTATCAACTTACGAGGAAGATTTTTATAAAATGGGTGTTGCATATAAAGAAGTATTTTATATATATGATTTATAATTAGATTAAAAATATGATAAATTATTATATTTAGATTTTGGCAAATATACATAAAAACTCAAAGGTGTTGTGGAGGAAAATGAATGGAAAAAGAATTGGATTCTAAAATTTTTATGATAAATGATTATTCTGATAAAAATAATATGGAAGAACACATAAAAGAATATATAAAAAAATTAAAAATCGATTATCCAACTGCAATTATAACGCGTGAATTTTATAAAGGAGAAAATATTTTAGTACGAGCAACTCAAATATATGAAAAAAAGAATATAAAGCATATAAGTAGAGAGAAAGAAATTGATGATTGGTATATAAGGCAAAGAGGAGAAAGATAATGAAAGAATTAATAAAAGTAGTTGCAAAAAAATTATTTATTTATTCAATAATTTTTAATACATTATATTCAATAGCAGATTATGGAGAAGCATTTGCATTATCATATTTTGGAAAAAGTCCATTAACATTAGATAAATTGATTAAACTAGCTATTTGCATCGCTATTACACATTTAGTAATGCTTGTTGCAGGAAAAGTTGCATCATATATTGACAATATTAATAATCAGAAAACACAAGTAAAAATACAGAAATATTATTTTAATAAATTGCAATCTATGACAATGGAACAAATATCAAATACTCATACAGGCTATATACATAAATTAATTACTAATTTATCATTTTATTTTTTTGAGATGACATGGCAGTTTGAAATAAGTGTTATTCCATTAATTATTGGAGGAACCTCAATTTTAATAATAGTATGTAAACAATCTGTATTAACAGGAATTATATGTATTTTTATATCGGCAATAGCTGTATATTTAAAATACAAAATGATAAAAAACAAACAAAAATATCAGAAGAAAGTTAATGAGGCAGAATCAAAATATAATGCTACATTTGTAGATTTTATTCAAAATATAATTGCAGTTAGAAAATTAAATATATCAAAATTTTGTAATGATAAAATAATGGAAAATTCAGAAGAATATTTAAAAGTAACAAAATTAAATGAAAGAAAAAGATCAAATGCAAATGGAGTATTTACAGGTTTAATGGATTCATTATATCTAATAGTTATTGTAAGTACAATAATTATGGTTTCAAATGGAGAGGATGGATTACCATATTTGTTATTTTATTTATCTGCAATAGGAAAATTATATTCTAATTTAAATAGTTTGGTAAGATTGATAGATATGACTGAAAGGTTTAAAACAGCAAAGAAACAATTAGATGACTATTTTAAAGATAGTAAGGAAATTAAGCTTATAAAAGACTTTAAAAACATAAAATTAAGAGATGTAATATTTTCATATACAAAAGAATCTACAAAAATAAAGATACCTGAATTTATATTAAATAAGGGAGATAAAGTAAGCATTGTTGGAGAGTCTGGACAAGGAAAAACAACAACAATGAATATATTGTCAGGTTTATATCCATTAGAAAATGGAGAATTGCTAGTTGATAATCAATTAAAGAATGATTGTAGAATGGATTTAGTTTTTGTATCTCAAGAGGTAGAATTATTTGATTTAAGTATAAGAGATAATTTATGTTTAGGAAAAGATATACCAGATGAAAAGATTATGCAACTGCTAGATGAAGCAGGATTAATGGGATGGTATAAAGAGCTTCCAAATGGATTAGAAACATTAGTAGG